>JACKQG010000302.1_pt1 | contig 72657 bp, 72 predicted proteins | sample 8237621 | NCBI WGS metagenome assembly JACKQG01 (sample SAMN15677084, study PRJNA649215) | marine metagenome | biome: marine; feature: Black Sea; material: saline water; isolation source: suspended particulate matter (SPM) from the Black Sea western gyre | collected 2013-06-09/2013-06-10 | depth... | reverse complement strand
ACCGTGGCCCTTTTTTTATCCTTTTTCAAAAGTACAGAAAATTACGGACATAACTTCATTTTTGCAATTCTCACATTTTTATATGTGTTAGTATTGGAGTTAGCACCGGACCCAAAAATTCCTGATTTTGCGTTAGTTTTCAACGTGGTTTCTCAAAAAATTATCGTTTTTACATTTATATCATCAATCTTGTTTCAATCAATTGGCAATTCGAAATTTCTCGCCAACCATTCGCACGCTTAACCCATTTTTAATTCAAATTAAAACACATTTTAAAGGAAGACACGATGGCATTAAAAAAAAATGAATCACTATTGCTCATATTTTTCATATTTATAGGATGCGAAAAGCCTTTGGAGGGTTGGAATAAATATGTCCATTCAGAAGATGCATCCAATGCGCAAGAAGCCATCACAGGACAAGTGTTAAGACAACATATTGCAACATTGTCATCGGATGAATTTGAGGGCCGTTTCCCTGGCACCATTGGTGAAGAACTAACGGTAGATTATTTATCAAAAACTTTTGAAAAGTTAGGTCTTCTACCTGGGAATCCCAACGGCACATGGATCCAAAAAGCCACCATGACAGGCGTGGTATCTGAATACAAAGCACAATTCCTGACTGAAGAAGAGCGATGGGTGATGAAAGTAGGAGGTGATATTGTAGGTAACTCATATCGAATGCAGAAGGAAGTAGATATAAAAAAAGCTGAAATGGTTTTTTGTGGGTACGGCATTAATGCGCCAGAATATGGCTGGAATGATTTTGAGGGAATTGATGTAAATGGGAAAGTGATTGTTGTCCTTGTAGGTGATCCCCCCATTGAAAAAGACGATAAGTTGGACGATTCAATGTTTGGCGGCAAAGCAATGACTTACTATGGTCGGTGGTCCTATAAATTTGAAGAAGGTTTACGGCAAGGAGCTACTGGTGTGTTGGTTGTCCATGAAACGGGGACGGCTGGATATCCTTTTGCAGTACTGCAGGGTGGGTATGATGGGGAACAACTCATGATAGAAGATCCCAATTTGACCCCTTTGGCTTTTCAAGGGTGGATTCCCTTGGCCACAGCGGATCGTTTGTTTGAAATGAGCGGTTTAGATTATCAAGCATTGAAAGAATCTGCCGTTCGGCCAGATTTTAAGGCTGTGTCGCTCTCATCAACATTCACGAGTAAAATGACCAACTCAGTACGGCGGTTTGATTCTAATAATATTGTGGCAAAATATGAAGGTACTGATCCTGAATTAAAAGATGAATATATTATTTACACGGCCCATTGGGATCATTTAGGGAAAAATATAAAATTAGAAGGAGATCAAATTTATAATGGCGCCAATGATAATGCATTAGGTACGGGCATTATTATGAATATTGCAGAAGCATTTTCGAAACTAAAAAATGGATCCAAACGGAGTATTCTATTCCTTGCTGTAACTGCAGAGGAACAGGGTTTGCTCGGTGCAACCTATTATAGCATTAATCCTCTTGTGCCATTAGAAAAAACAGTCGCTGTGATGAATATTGATGCTATGGGGAATACATATGGAAAAACAAAAGATTTAATTGTGGTGGGTAAAGGAAATTCAGAATTGGATATCGTGTTAGAATATGCAGCTGAACAAGATGGTAAATATCTTATTCCGGATGCGGAGCCGGAGAAAGGGTTCTATTATCGTTCGGATCATTTTGCTTTTGCAAAACAAGGTGTACCGGCACTTTACGTAGATGGCGGGTTAGATGTTGTTGGAAAAGGAATGGACTATGGTCATGAGAAAAAAGCGGAATACACCAATATAGATTATCATGCTGTGTCAGATGAAATAAAAGATGATTGGGATTTTTCCGGAATGGTAGAAGATGCGCGAATACTATTTCGAGTTGGGTATGCTATCGGTCAACATGATGTATGGCCGCAATGGAGCGAAGGAACAGAATTTAAAGCCACCCGGGAGGCTATGTTAAAATCGAAGTAATTTAGCTGACTTGATTCTCCCATTCTTCAGACGTGTATGTTTTGATGCTTAAAGCATGAATTTCATTTTTTATTAAAGTACCCAACGCTTTATAAACCAACTGGTGTCGATTCAAAAGAGGAAGCCCAAGGAACCCATCAGAAACTAATATAATTGATAAATGAAGACCACCATCAAAATTTCGATGATGAATATGTTTCCCTGTTTTATCTCTAATGTCAAAATGAATTAGGTCTATATATTTTGAAATTTTATTTTTAATCGTTTCTTCAGCATTCATAATGACAATAATTCCTTTATTTTATCTAAATTACCCTCGATGAAATCCTCAAACGAATTCCAACTGACCCAAGAAGATAAAGATCGGTATGAAAAACGGATTTCAAAAATCGATCTGAATGATATTCCTATGGTGTTAAAAGAGATACCCTTAAAGATAGAAAAACTGGTATCTCATCCATTGCTCCTTGATTACCAAATCATTCTGGTAACTGATATTTCTAAATTGGTAAATATCCTGAGAGATCTACCCGAATTAAGTCACGATTTGCAAAAGCGAATCGTTTTTGCATTAGAATATTTTCTTGAGGAATATGACGAAATCCCAGACAACTCACCTCAAATTGGATTATTAGATGACTATGTACTCGTACGGTGGGTTGTGGATGATATTATTTCAGATTACTCTGAATTGTTCGAAGCTTAAACAACCTATTTCTTTGTAAAATCTTCTTCGGAAAATTGCCATTGGCAAAAATGGCACCACCATGGTTTTCCATAATAATCTCTTAGATTCGCCTGCAGTTGCAATGGTTTTTCACATTTCGGGCAAACTCTTTCGGCGTTGGATTCAGGCCATTTGTAATCTGGCCGAAATTTGATTGAATGCTCTATATTTTGATTATTTTCCATCAACGAATTTAGAAATGAATGGGTTCATGACAATAATACTTTCAAAGCATTTTTCATGTTGCTAATTTGCAATAATCCACAATTGCCAAAAAAGTAAAAAGCTCATGGCGATACCTATATAATTTGTGTAATGATATTCCCTTTTTATCTGGCTTAATCGCTGCGCCAATAAGTAGGTATCCAGTCGTACGATCACCGTATCACCACTCATAACATAAATTTGTTTCAGAGCTTCTGTTTGTCCATATTGCAGGAATGGATCTCGAATGGATGGTGGGTGGTATGTTATTTGGTGAATTCCAGCTAAAACGGGGATGGGTTTATCCAGGGGTGAATGCCCAATTAAGGCCCCATCTATGTAAATGGGTACACCATTTGTGTCAGAATTAATAATGAAAAAACCTGGTTTTTCCTCGAAAACATCCATTTGCGCAATTAGGGGATTCAAACGAATCAAAAGGATAATTAACCATTTATTCAACATGCAATAAATTATTTTCAATTATGGATTAGAATGAAGGAACTTCTGCACTAATAAAATGGATAAAATTCGTATATATACATCCCTGCGACCTTTCTTATTGTTTGCAACCATTCTTGTCATGTCCTGCGCCAATTTTAAAGCATATTTTAATTCCTTTTATAATGCGGAAGAATATTTTAAAAAAGCTGAAAAAGTCCGTCTTGAAAACAGAGGGGATATTCTACCTCAATCCGCCATTAAAGATTATAAAAAAGTGATTGATAAGTCACGGTTGGTTATTGATACTTATCCAGAATTTAAACTGAGAAAAAAAGCATTATTGCTTATGGTACAATCTCATTATCATTTGGGTGAACTGGGTCAAGCCAACAGCACAATAGGTGAAATGGAAAATGAATTTGGAGAAAAGGTGTATATTGAAAGAGCCTATTGGACATCGTTGATCAAATGGAAACAAGGGAAGCCCCAACCAGCCATTAATGGACTTAATGATTTAATTCAATATGGTCTCAATAAAGATAGGGAAGCCAAGGTGTATTTGTCTATTGCCGAAATCTATTTCGAACAAGGGATGGAACTTGAGTCAATGGATTATCTTGAAAAAGCCGCCGATATTATCCAGGAACCCAATGAAAAGGGACAAATATATTACCGAATTGCATCATTATCGTTTGAAGACCAGGATTATAGTCGCGCAGTTTCTGCATATAAACAGGTAATTAAAAATTCTCAATCGAAAAAACAAATTCAGGAAAGTCACTTGAAAACTGTGCAAATCTACCGCCTTAAGGGTGATATGGATCTTGCGGGGATTACCATAAAAAATATGCTGTTGAATGAGGATTATAAATCTATTTACCCAAGCCTTGAACTGGAATTATCAAAATTATACGAAATGCAAAATATGCTTCCAGAATCAATAAACAGGTTGGAAACTATTGTTCAGGATTATCCGAAAACTGAAGCATCTGCTGAAGCATTTTATTTGTTGGGTAATTATTCAATTTCTCAAGATTGGAATTTAGATGCTGCGTTGAAACAATTCAAATCTGTAGAAAGGGAAAACAGAAAATCTCTCTATCGCCAGCCCGCCCTAATGAGAATAAAGGAGATTGCTTCCTACACACAATCCAAACTGGATTTTATCCCTTGGGAAAGTCGTATTGTCTCATCCGATACAATGACCAATTTCCAGTTTACGGTTATAGAACAAAATGAATTGGCGAAAATACTTTATAGCTTGAATGAATTAGAATCATTTCATTTTAATCGAAGCGATTCTGGTTTAATCTATTTGGATTTACTAATTCAATATGCAGATCAATCAAAATTATTACCAAAAGCTTTGTATGCAAAATCAATTGTAATGGAGGCGCAAGACGATTCAATTACGGCAAGGGAATTAAAACAGCGGATTATGGCAGAATTTCCAAAAACAGATTATGCTTTAGCCATCATTCATGTGGATGATACATACAAACCGCTCACAACCACTTCTGATGAACAGTTGGTGAGAGCGGAACAACAATGGTTGAGTAATCCAACTTTAGCAATAGACGGATATAAAGAAATTATTTCCAAAGATACGGTTTCTGAAGCGAGCGCAAAGGCTGCTTATTTTTTAGCTTATCAATATGATTATCATTTAATTCAGCCGGATAGCGCGTTGAAGTATTACGATTGGATATTGAAATATCATATAGAATCAGATCAAGCCCTTCCTTCTGAAAAACGATTTGTATTTTTGAATAAAATTCTTGCAGATACAACGGCATCAAATGATCATTGAACGGGCACGAATAAACTCAAATAGACAATTGGCTCATCAAATTTGGGAAATGCAATTTGAGGCGCCTCAAATTGCAACTGCTTATAAAGGATCTGGGCAGTTTATTAATATTCTGGCTAGGGACGACTGGAATCATCCTTTACGCCGTCCCATGAGCATTGCTTCTGCCGAAGGTGGATGTGTATCCATTATTTACAAACTATTTGGTGGTATGACCAAAGTATTGTCCAAAAAAATATCGGGCGAAACAGTAGAATTATTAGGACCATTGGGGAATACATTCTCTAATTGGAATAATGGTTCATATCCTATCTTAATAGGAGGAGGTGTCGGTTTGGCCCCCATGCTGAATTTGAAGCAGGCGTGTGAGCATAATAAGATTGATCATACAATCATTATTGGTGCACGCTCAGGAAATGAGCATTTTATTGATCATGATCCTACGAAAAATATTTATCTTACGACTGATGATGGATCGATTGGCGAGAAGGGAACTGTCATGGGTCCATTAGAAGGTCTAATTAAAGAAAATACAAACGCAGTTTTATATGCTTGCGGACCTGAGCCTATGTTGAAAGCAGTAAAGGAATTTGCAATGAAAAATAACATGAACGCACAATTATCGGTTGAAAGTTATATGGGATGCGGTATTGGATTATGCCAGGGATGCGTGATTCAACGAAAAAATTCTGAAATTCAAAGTCATAGCTATCATGAGAAATATTCTTTAGTATGTATGGATGGTCCAGTCTATCAGGCAACGGAGGTCGATTTTGGCTAATCTAACAGTAACGATTGGGAATGAGTCATTTGATAATCCAATCTGGGTGGCATCCGGCACATTTGGATATGGCACGGAGGCACCGGAGTTGGTGGACGTGAATCAATTGGGGGCTATTGTCACTAAATCCATTACCCGACAACCGCGGGAAGGAAACCCACCCCCGCGAATTGTTGAATCTCCTTCAGGAATGATTAATTCAATTGGACTGGCTAATATCGGAGTCGAAAAATATATCAAAGAATTACTTCCGATTTATGAGGGCCTTTCCACCAAAATAATTATGAATATTGCCGGGATCGACATCCAGGAATATGTAGAAATAATGGAAATGGTTGAATCTGTATCTTCAGTTATAGCAGGTTATGAAATTAATATTTCATGCCCAAATGTAAAAAAAGGTGGAATGGAATTCGGCGTTGATTGTGAAATGACAGCAAAATTAACTGAGAAATTGCGCGGAATTACGGAACGATTAATTATTATGAAACTAAGTCCAAATGTATCGGATATTGTATCTATTGGACTCAGCGCAGAAAAAGCAGGCGCCGATGCTGTATCAGCCATAAATACAGTGGTGGGTATGAGCATCAATGCAAAAACTGAAATGAGTGATATTTATACTACTTATGGTGGACTGTCGGGCCCTGCAATCAAACCTATCGGATTGGCTGCCGTCCATAAACTATATAAAAAATTGGGTATCCCAATTATCGGAATTGGAGGAATTGTCACGGGAGAAGATGCGGCAGAATATATGTTAGCCGGTGCAACCGCGGTTCAGGTAGGCACAGCAAACTTTAGACATCCCGGTATTACAGAAAATATTATTGATTCTCTAAACACTTTATTAAATGATTCCAATCGGAGTTTTTCATCTGAATTAATTGGTAAGGTTCGAACCCATTCCTAATTCATGGTCAAAATAATATATTTAATCGTGTTTTTCATTATGATAAGCGGATGCGCAAACTCTCCCCGATATCGCACCGGTCCTACGAAACCCCGAACCACAAAATCGAAACCGCCATCCTTAAAAACCATATCCAAGGGAAATTATAGAAGAGTGATAACAGGAGTCAGTTCATTTTATGCAGAAGACTTCCATGGAAAATTGACGGCAAATGGGGAGGTGTATGATATGTATGGTCTTACTGCTGCCCATAAAACTCTTCCTTTGAATACCATAGCTCGCGTGACGAACTTAGAGAACAATAAATCACTTATTTTACGGATTAATGACCGCGGGCCCTATGTGAAAGGCCGGATTTTGGATTGTTCCTATGGCGCTGCAAAAAAATTGGGATTTATTAATAACGGAACAGCAAAAGTTAAGATTGAGGTGATTGAACTTGGTGATAATAAGTATATGAAACATCGAGACTGATGTGACTATTTATGCTTGTTTTTCAAAACGGTCAATTTCGAAATGATTGGAAGATAAAATGTCAAAATACTACATAACTGTCAACCCCCACGGCGGCACAAAAAAGGGTTTAGCAATACTTAAAAAAGTTTTGCCTGTATTTGAATCAGCTCAAGCTGAAGTAACGGTTTTAGAAACTGAATATGCGGGACATGCACGAGACTTAGCCAGAGATTTGGATATAGATGGCTATGATGGGTTTTGTTGTATTGGCGGGGATGGAACCATGCACGAAGCCATAAATGGCATCATGACCCGCAAAGACGGCCGAAAGATACCCATTGGATTGATTACGGGCGGGACAGGGAATTCCTTTATGCACGATATGGATTGTTTGGACCCGGTAAATGCGACAAAACGAATTGTTACCGGGCGGCGTAGATCCATTGATATTTTTAAATGTGAAGCCGATGGCGTTATTTATTATGGATTTAATATAATTGGTTGGGGAATTCCAACGGATGCCAATATACTGGCGGAAAAAATGCGATGGATGGGTGCGCAACGATATAATGTAGCGGCTATCATTGAAGTTATTCGCCACAGGATGCGTTTTGCCCGAATTGAAATTGACGGAAATGTGATTGGTGCCGATTTTGGATTTGTCATTGGGTGTAACACTATTCATACGGGGAAAGGGATGCAGATGGCACCATTGGCACGTTTGGATGACGGGTTAATTGACCTCCTGATAGTGCGAAAAGTAGGCAGGATGAAATTATTACGCTTATTTCCGAAATTATTCAGCGGGAAGCATATTGGGGATCCGATAGTAGATTACCGCCAAGTCAGCGAATTTTGCATTAAACCGGAAGATCGGAATACCTTGAATATTGACGGAGAAATGCTTGGGAGTACGCCGATCCGTGTAACAATGATGCAAAAAGAAATAGAAGTATTGGTTTAATGAAAAGCACTTTCTGGACGCGGCTGCCCATTACGGTTCTGGGGATTCCTGCCATAATTTACCTGTTAATAACAGGAGGTATTATTTTTGCAGGATTTGTCAGTTTAGTTATTTTCCTTTGCCTTTATGAATTTTATGGATTTAAAAGAAAGAGGGGTCATCAACCAAATATCATGATTGGGATGCTAATGTCCCTGGCGATTTGTTTTTTTTATATCGAATTCCCTCATCCTCATTTGACAAATATCATTGCAGGCATTATCATATTGGTGATACTGGGTTTATTTATGGAATTGTTTAAAGGAAAACCTCATCCACTGGAAAATATATCCACTACTTTTAGCGGTGTTGTTTATAATGCTGTGCTTTTGGGGACCATGATTGCGTTAAGAAATTGGGATTCATTAAATGGTGCACGTTTTACAATGACAATGATATTCACCGTATGGATTTGCGATTCATGTGCATATACTTTTGGTATGTTGTGGGGGAAGAAAAAACTGATTGAACGAATTAGTCCCAAAAAAACAATCGTAGGATTTGTTGGTGGGATTGTTGGATCATTTATATCATTTTATCTTATGAATATGTATGGATTCATTCAATATGAATTAACATTGTTCAACATAATAACTCTCACATTTATTGTCGGCATTTGCGGACAGTTAGGAGATTTTGTAGAATCCATGTTCAAACGGGATGCAGGCGTAAAAGATTCCGGAAAACTATTACTGGGCCATGGTGGAGTCCTGGATCGTTTTGACTCCTTAATTTTTACGAGCCCCCTTGTTTTTATATTTGTTCTATATCTGTAAAATATTTGACGAACAATGCTTCCAATTCAGAAATCGAAAATGTAAATTTGCAGTCTGTTTTTCAACAATTATTTAGTCATTTCAAGTTGGTTATTTAATCGTTATTTAACTCCCTTTAAGGAAAAATATAAATGAATTCGATATTAAAAGACTTAGGAATAGATGATGTGAATTATGGTGCCTGTTCCGGCATGAATAAATGGTCATCCTCACAGGAAGGTGGGCTCCTGGAATCTATAAATCCTGCTACAGAGGAAGTGATCGCAGGTGTGTATCAAACCACAGAAATGGATTATGAACGGATTGTGCAGGAGTCAGTTTCGGCTTTTAAGGAGTTTCGGAAAGTACCTGCACCCATACGAGGACAACTTGTTCGAAAAATGGGCGATGCCCTGAGAGAAAAAAAGGATGCGTTAGGTAGTTTGGTCGCCATGGAGATGGGAAAGATTAAGACGGAAGGAGATGGGGAGGTACAGGAAATGATTGATATTGCAGATTTTGCTGTGGGTCAATCGCGTATGCTTTACGGGAAAACAATGCATTCAGAACGTCCAGATCATCGCATGTATGAACAATGGCATCCATTAGGCGCCATTGGTGTTATTTCTGCATTTAATTTCCCTGTTGCAGTTTGGGCATGGAATGCATTTATTGCAGCAATCTGCGGAGACACAACCATTTGGAAGCCTTCCTCAACCGCACCCTTATGCGCCATTGCAATTCAAAATATTTGTAATGATGTCATGGAAAAAAATGGGTATTCTGGAATATTTTCTACCGTAATTGGTCGCGGATCAATTGTAGGGGAAAAAATGTTAAATGATGGTCGATTACCCTTGATATCTTTTACTGGATCCACTGCAATGGGGCGGCATGTAAGTTCAACCGTTTCAAGTCGTTTTGGTAAAACGATATTAGAGTTGGGAGGAAATAATGCAATCATTATCGATGAAACAGCGAATCTTGATTTGGCAATTCCTGCTGTAGCTTTTGGTGCAGTTGGTACGGCAGGGCAGCGGTGCACCTCCACAAGAAGGATTTTAATTCAGGAAAGTATCCAGGAAGAGTTTTTGACCAAATTACTTCATGCATATAAACAAGTAAATATCGGGAATCCACTGGAGGGGGGCACTTTAATGGGGCCTTTGGTAAACGAAAAAGCAGTGTCTGACTATTTAAATGCCATTGATTTGGCTAAAGAGTCTGGAGGGGAAGTTTTATGTGGCGGAACAGCAATAGAAGGGGATGGGTTTTATGTAACCCCGGCTATTGTTAAAGCAAAGAACGAGTGGGAAATTGTTCAAACAGAAACATTTGCCCCTATTCTTTATATTATTCCATATAATACTTTAGAAGAAGCAATAGATATGCATAATAATGTGCCTCAAGGACTTTCTTCTTCCATGTTTACTACAAATGTGGGTCATGCGGAATATTTTTTATCTCACCGAGGTAGCGATTGTGGAATTGCAAATATAAATATTGGAACATCCGGCGCTGAAATTGGTGGTGCATTTGGTGGAGAAAAAGAAACAGGTGGCGGACGTGAATCCGGTTCCGATGCTTGGAAGCAATATATGAGAAGACAAACAAATACCTTGAACTGGAGTTCAGAACTTCCGTTGGCACAGGGTATAAGTTTTGACTTAAGTAAATAATATATCATTAACAATAATAATAAATAGAGAATAATTAATGGCAACAATATCAGCAAATAATGTAAAAGAAAATATCGGTCAATATATGTTAGCCGATGGTATGGAATATATTATAAATTTGGAAAAAAGTCATGGGTCGTGGTTAGTGGATGGTCGCGATGGGAAAGAATATTTGGACTTATTTTCCATGTTTGCATCCATGTCTGTTGGTTACAATCACCCTTACATAATTGAGAATAAAGATCGACTCCTTCAGGCAGCAATGAATAAACCTACAAATTCAGATATTTACTCAACCGAAATGGCCGAATTTGTGGATACTATGGGACGGTTAGCCCAACCGGATTATTTACCCTATGCATTTTTTATTGAAGGCGGAGGATTGGCTGTAGAAAATGCGCTCAAAGCAGCATTTGACTGGAAAGTGCGTAAAAATTTAGCTAATGGAAAAAGCGAAGGGGGATCAAAAATTCTTCATTTTAAAGAATGCTTTCATGGCCGTACAGGATATACGCTTAGCCTCACAGATTCTCCGGATAAACGAAAAACACAATATTTCCCGAAATTTGATTGGCCCCGGATTCGCAATCCGAAATTAACATTTCCTGTTACTGATTCAGTTATTGAAGATGTAAAGCGAGAAGAGGTCAAAGCAATTGAAGAGATTGAGTCCGCTCTCAAACAATTTCCTGATGAAATCGCAGGATTGATCATTGAGCCGATTCAAGGTGAAGGTGGAGATAATCATTTCCGTGAATCATTTTTTCGCCAATTAAGAAAATTAGCGAATGAACATGAATTTTTACTCATTTACGACGAAGTTCAAACTGGAATTGGACTTACGGGAAAAATGTGGGCACATCAAAATTATAGTGAGGATTGTCGTCCCGATATCATCAGTTTTGGTAAAAAAACACAAGTATGCGGTCTGTTTGCCAGCCGTCGAATGGACGAAGTGGGTGGGCATGTATTTAAAGAATCCAGTCGGATTAATTCCACTTGGGGTGGGAATCTGGTTGATATGGTCAGATTTACACTCTACTTAGAAATCATTGAGCAGGAAAACTTCATCGATCAGGTTGTTGAAAATGGTGCATACTTAAAACAGGGTTTGGAATCTCTCCAGGCAAAACATAATTCACTCGTTTCAAATGCGCGTAACCGCGGGTTGTTTGGTGCCTTTGATTTACCAAGTACGATGGATAGAGATAAATTGATTGGATTAATTGCAGAAGAAGGTGCACTCATGCTTGGATGTGGATATACGTCCATACGGTTTCGTCCTCATTTAAATATTTCTAAATCAGAAATCGATCAGGGACTGGAAATGATTGACCGGGCATTGTCTCGATAAAATATATATGACAGAAATCGGCGTACTATACATAGTCTCAACACCCATCGGTAACTTAGAGGACATCACTCTTAGAGCGATACGTACCTTAAAAGAAGCGTCTTTAATTGCAGCTGAAGACACAAGGTTGACAAGAAAGTTACTTACGCATTATGAAATATCAACACCGACAGTCAGTTATTATGAACATAACAGATTCACCCGTATTCCAAAGATTATTGATCATTTAAATACAGGAAAAGATGTAGCTGTCGTTACGGATGCGGGGACGCCGGGAATTAGCGATCCTGCATACAAATTAATCCGCGCTGCCATAGAATCAGGAAGCAGGATAGAAGCTATTCCAGGCCCATCTGCCTCAATCACAGCGTTGACTGCTTCTGGACTTCCCACGGATCGTTTTATATTTGAAGGCTTTTTACCCCATAAAAAAGGCAGAAAAGCAAAATTGACACGATTGAGCGCAATTGAGGCTACTGTCATATTTTATGAAAGCCCGAAGCGCATTGTTCGGACTTTGAAGGATATTTTGGAATTTATGGGTGACCGTCCGGCGGTTATCGGACGTGAATTGACGAAGCTACATGAAGAAATGATTCGAGGAAACGTATCAAAATTGATATCCCACTTTACGCATAAAGCGCCCCGTGGTGAATTCGTCATTATGATAGGAAAGGATGACCCCAATGTCTATTTCTAATGGGATATTTATTTCTTTTGAAGGAATAGATGGTTGTGGAAAAAGTACTCAAGTCAAATTGCTTATGGATGCCATGAACCAAACTGGCCAAAAAACAATTTTAGTCAGAGAGCCGGGGGGGACGACAATCTCTGAAGAAATTCGTGATATTTTGCTCCACCGCCATTTAGAAGATATTTGCGATCGAACCGAAGCATTGCTTATGACCGGCAGCCGTTCCCAATTAACGTATGAAGTTATTCAGCCAAATTTAAATGCGGGAATAAACGTCATTGCCGATAGATATACAGATTCAACTTTGGCTTATCAAGGTGGTGGCCGAAAATTAAATATCGATTGGCTCATTAAATTGAATCAATTTGCAACCTATGAATTGGAACCTCACGTCACTTTTTTCGTAGATGTTTTACCGGCGGAGGCTTCTCGCAGAAAAAGCCAGGAAAGAGATCGGATTGAAAGAGCCGGAATTGATTTGCAAGCAAAGGTGCGGAATGCCTACCTTGAACTGGTTAATCAATTTCATGATAGGATTGTTTTAATAGATGGTCATGAATCAATTGAGAAGATTCATGGAACCATATTAGCAGAATTACAAAGGAGACATCTATTCGAATGAAAAAATATATTTTGAGGTTCATCCTCCCAATTGCAATCATAACCGGAGCCGTTTCGGTTGCAGTGACCCAGTCAGGCATGTACCGTAAAATTGGCCAGTCTCAGCGTCTTTTTAATCAGGTATACAATCAAATATTTTCGACATATCTACATGAACTTGATCCGGAAGCATTCACGAAGGCAAGCATCCAGGGCATTACTCAGAATTTGGACCCCTACACCGTGTTCATGGTAGAGGACGAGCAGCACCAAATCAACCTATTGAGTAAGGGTAAATATGGCGGTGTTGGAATTCAATTGGGATACCGCAATAAAACCATGTCAGTCGTGGCGCCAATGGATGGTGGTCCCGCTAAAAAAGCCGGAATTTTGAGTGGCGATGTCATTTTGAAAGTAGATGAGGAAGATGTTAAAAAAATGACATTTAATGAAGCGGCTTCAAAGATTCGCGGAAAAAAAGGAACTGAAGTTCAGCTGACTATAAAACGCTACGGCGAGGACGAACCTATTATTTTCAAATTGGTTCGATCCAATATTAAAGTGTCGGATGTTACGTATTCTGGTATGCTTTCGCCCTCGACTGGGTATATCAGGTTGAATCGTTTTTCTCGGAATTCACCGAATGAAATGCATAGGGCTTTTCAAGAATTATTAGATAATAATTCAAAAGAAATTATTATTGATTTAAGAGATAACCCGGGTGGATTGCTTTCCTCTGCAGTGTCGATTTTGGATATGATTATTAAAAAAGATAGTCCTTTGGTATCAACAAAGGGACGAACCAAGGATTCAAACCGGTCTTTTTATTCCAGAAGGAAACCTCTTATTCCTGAAGACATAAAAATCGCAGTTTTGATTAACCAGGGGAGTGCATCTGCCAGTGAAATTGTGGCGGGTGCAGTTCAGGATTTGGACAGAGGTATCGTTCTGGGACAAAAATCTTATGGAAAAGGGCTCGTTCAATCCCAATATCAAATTGACGATAAACGAAGTATAAAAGTCACCACAGCCCGATACTATATACCTAGTGGACGGTTCATCCAAAAACGGGATTATATTGATGATAAATATATTCTGAATAAAACAGAAGAGGATTCTATTTTTACAACAATGAGTGGACGGGAAGTATTAGGAAATGGCGGTATTACGCCTGATTCGTCCATTACACCGGAACTCATGGCATCTCTTTCCAGTCAATATTGGAGACGGGGTTATTTTTATTCATTTGCACAGCAGAATAAACATCTTTATCCCTCATTCTCTGACGTGAAGAATGATCATATTATTATGGATAAATTTTATGATTTTATTAAAGAACAAGATGACGATATTCTTCTTCCGGGAGAAAAAGAATTGGGCACAATTAAAGAGAAAATTGCGGTGTTAGACAGCATGAATGCAGAAGCAAAACAAGCATTAGAGACTCTTTCAGATTTTTATGCGCAACAGGAAGACCATAGTCTTGCATCAGAATCGAATGATATTAGACAGGTGATTGTTTTAGAATTTGCCGGATTAATAGACGGTCCTGAAGGTAGGATCAAACAGGCTTTAAAAGATGACAAAATTGTTAAAGTTGCCATAGATATGTTATCGGATAGACTGGTGTATGAGTCGTCCTTGAATCCATCTGAAATTAAACTATAACTAACAGAATCCTTTGAAGAATCTGATACACCCCAATACGCTTTGCTACAGGGCAGGCAAATTAAAAAGTCTAAAATTTCCCTGCCCCGCAATACTGATGGGATTTCCATTGCATTCTAACTTTTCGTTTCCCGACCTAAGGTACGGGACAGGGGAAACATTATCCATAATACCATTATTGACTGCATTTCCCGCCTTCCCGTCTGCCACAATTGAAATAAATAGAAGGTGGCGGGCAGGAGTCAGCCAATTTTTAACTCTTTTTTCTTACCGCGCAGGGTTTTGCAAAGGATTCTAATAATAATTATTCATTCCATCCTATTCAGTAACACAGTTAACTTTCTGGGCTTTTTTTCAGGGCGATTAGCTCAGTTGGTTAGAGCGCTACGTTGACATCGTAGAGGTCAGCGGTTCGACTCCGTTATCGCCCACGTATATAGTTACAGCGGTCTCCCGATTCATCGGGATTATCGCCCCCTGGAAAATCATCATCGGTTTTATTAATGATCAAGATAATTACAAATTGAAATGAATGAATTCGCAATGGCTATGAATCAATTAAATAATAAATGGAGAAATATCGATTCTCCTAATTCAAATCGGATCACCTCCTTCGGTGAAGTGTACCAATTTATCTTTTAGTTTGAACTTTTTAACATCCATCACATGAGCAAAATAACCATTACTTTACCGGATAAATCTACACGATCTTATGATGTGGGAATTACACCGTTAGAAATCGCTGAAAGTATCGGACCTCGATTAGCACAGGATACGTTCGCTGCTTCTATAAATGGTGAATTATCTGATGCAACTGTTCCCATAACATCAGATGCAAAAGTGAGCCTTTATACCGGAAGTTCGCCTGAAGGGCATGAAGTTCTCCTCCATAGTGCTGCTCATTTAATGGCTCAGGCGGTGAAATCGTTATGGCCTAATTCTCAGGTAACCATTGGCCCAGCCATTGAGAATAGATTTTATTATGATTTTGATTTTGATGGCACTTTCTCTCCGGAAGATCTCGAGAAGATTGAAAATAAAATGAGAGAAATTTCGGAAGAGAATCTCCCGGTATCCAGGCAGGAAATGTCTCGAAATGATGCCATCAAACTATTTAAAGGAATAGGTGAAGATTATAAAGTAGAAATTATTGAACAAATTGATTCTGCCGATAATATTTCGGTCTATAGCCAGGGCGATTTCACTGATTTATGCCGTGGACCTCATGTACCATTCACGGGGAAGATAAAGCATTTTAAATTGTTAACCAGTTCCGGTGCCTATTGGCGGGGGGACGAAAAAAACAAAATGCTTCAGCGGATATACGGAACAGTTTTTTCTACAAAAAAAGAACTCAAGGAATATTTAAATTATCTGGAAGAAGCAAAAAAAAGAGATCATCGCAAACTGGGAAAAGAGCTGGAAATTTATACGTTTGATGATGAGGTAGGTCCAGGGTTGCCATTATGGCTTCCCAATGGCGGAATTATTATTGATGAACTGGAAGCGTTGGCGAAAGAAGTTGAATCACGGCATGGGTATCAAAGGGTGAGAACGCCCCATTTAACCAAAGGTGATTTGTATAAACGATCCGGACATTTGGATTTATATAAAGATGCCATGTATCCGGCCATGGATGTGGATGGAACTGAATATTTTGTTAAACCGATGAATTGCCCCCATCACCACAAAATTTATGATGCATCACCCAAAAGTTATCGTGATTTACCTTACCGAATTTCAGAGTATGGTACGTGTTATCGATATGAAAAATCAGGGCAGCTTTTTGGTCTTATGCGGGTTCGCAGTATGCAAATGAATGATGCACATATTTATTGTTCCAATGATGAATTTGAAGCTGAATTTATGGATGTATGCCAGATGTACCTGGAGTATTTTGATATATTTGGAATTGATAAATATGAAATGAGATTGAGCCTCCACGATCCGGCAGAATTAGGTAAAAAATATATCGACGAACCGAAACTTTGGATTCAAACCGAAGATGTAGTTCGAAATGCCTTGAAAAATGGGAATATTAATTTTGTTGAAATACCGGGAGAAGCTGCCTTCTATGGTCCAAAAATTGATGTTCAGGTGTGGAGCGCAATCGGAAAAGAATTTACCTTAGCCACAAATCAAGTTGATTTTGCAATACCAAAACGGTTTAACTTAACCTATACAGATGAGAATGGAAGCGAGCAAACTCCTTTATGTATTCATCGTGCACCTTTGAGCACACATGAAAGATTTATTGGGTTTCTCATTGAACATTACGGTGGTGATTTTCCATTATGGTTATCCCCCACTCAAGTGATTATTTTACCCGTCTCTGAAAAAACACATGAATATGCAGCAGAAGTTGAATCAAATATGAACGCATGTGGAATACGTGTTAAAATAGATGACAGACCTGAAAAAATTGGTGCCAAAATTCGCCATTCAGAACTGAGTAAAATTCCAGTTATGGCAATTGTTGGCGAGAAAGAAGCAGAAGAAAATACAGTATCGATTCGCCGCAGAATCATTGGCGATCAAGGTGCAATTCCTATAGATCAACTGCTTGAGAATTTGAAATCTGAAATAAAACAAAGGAGTCTACCCCATCGCGAAAGTTAATAAGATAAGAGTAAATGAAAAGATACGTGCTGAAGAAGTACGATTAATATCTGAAAGTGGTGAACAACTTGGTGTAATGAAAACGGAAGATGCCATTGCCAGAGCAATGGAAGTTGGCCAAGATTTGATTGAAGTTGCACCCAACGCAAAGCCGCCTGTGGCTAAAATCCTCAATTATGGTAAACTCAAATACGAGGAGAAGAAGAAAGCCCAAGCCAGCAAGAAAAAACAGCATGTCGTTAAAATTAAAGAATTACGTGTTCGTCCACGAATCGATGATCACGATTTATTAACAAAGGTCAATCGGGGAAGACAATTTATTTCAGAAGGGTGTAAGTTAAAAATTACGCTTATGTACCGCGGCCGAGAAATGTCCCGGCTTGATTTAGGTCTCGATGTGTTGGATCGAATAATTGATATGTTTTCCGATATAGCTGTCGTGGAAAAACATGGGGAATTGGAAGGTCGTCGTCAGACGATAATTTTGACTGGTAAATAGGAGATAGTCAATGCCAAAGCAGAAAACAAGACGCAGTGCCGCCAAACGATTTCGTTTGACAGGTACTGGTAAAATAAGACGAAACAAAGCAAACCATAGTCACATGCTCATTCGCCGGAGTAACAGTGCAAAACGTAAAATGCGTCAACCGGATTTGGTAGATGCATCTGAAACAAAGCGCGTCCGTCGGATGATTGCTCAATAGAATAGGAGACTAAAATGCCTAGAGCAAATAGTTCTGTGCCCCGGCACAGAAGACATCGCAAAATCGTGAAGCAGGCCAAGGGCTACTATGGTGCCCGGAGCCGCAACTTCAAAACCGCCAAAGAGGCAGTTGAGAAGGCAGGACTGTATGCATACAGAGATAGGAGACAGAGAAAGCGTCAATTTAGACGCCTGTGGATTATCCGTATTAATGCAGCTGCGCGGCAACATGGCTTGTCCTATTCACAATTCATTGCTGGATTAAAAGCAAAAGGAATTGAACTCGACCGAAAGGTATTAGCCCATATGGCTATGAACGAGCCAAATACTTTTGCTGAATTGGCTAAAGCCGTCGCCAGCTGATGAATATAAAGGAATCAATTGAATCGGTTCGGAAATCATTTCGGGCCGATTCTGATCCCTTTCCAAATGACAGCCAAGCTGTCGATGATTTACGTGTAAAATATCTGGGCCGCAAAGGACTTGTGGCCAATCTTTTTTCTAAAATGAAAGACGTGTCTGCCAATGATCGTCCAATGGCAGGTAAATTATTAAATGATATCAAACAGGAAATCAGTTACGTTATTGATTCACATATTGATTCATCTAAATCCGATAAATCCGGAAAAAATGAATCGGATTATTCCTTGCCGGGATTAACATTTCCCGTTGGCCATGTTCATCCTCTGCAGCAAACAATGGATGATATAAAATCAATTTTTATGAATATTGGTTTTTCCGTGGCTTACGGTCCTGAAATTGATGATGATTTCCATAATTTTAGTGCACTCAATTTTCCACCTGAGCATCCGGCGAGAGATATGCAGGATACATTTTTTATTGACCCTGAAACTGTCCTGCGAACCCACACATCCAATGTGCAAATCCACTTAATGGAAGAAAAAGATCCACCCCTTCGATATATTATCCCCGGACGTGTATATCGCAACGAAGCCATCAGTTTTAAGAGTTATTGTCTATTTCATCAGGTGGAAGGCCTTTACGTGGATAAGTTTGTTTCATTTGCAGATCAAAAGGGGATATTGGAATATTTTGTAAAACGCATGTTTGGGTCAGAAACAAAAATGAGATTTCGTCCCAGCTTTTTCCCGTTTACTGAACCGAGTGCAGAAGTAGATATTTGGAGTGAAAAACGTGGACAATGGCTGGAAATTCTCGGGTGCGGAATGGTGGATCCTGAGGTTTTTAAATCAGTCGATATTGATTCAGATATTTGGCATGGATTCGCTTTCGGAATGGGCATCGAAAGAATTTGTATGCTGAAATACGGCATTGATGATATACGTTTATTATACCAGGGCGATATGCGATTTTTGGAGCAGTTTTAATGCGAATCTCAATTGATTGGTTAAAAGAGTTCGTTGATGTTCCGGCCAGTACTCAAGAAGTAGCAGATATATTAACGATGTTAGGTCTTGAAGCTGAAAATGGTTTAAATACAACTCAATTGACCGATATAATCATTGGAGAGATTAAGAGCAGGATAAAGCACCCTAATGCAGATAAACTAAGTTTATGCCAGGTATTTGACGGAGAAAGCATGTTACCTGTCGTTTGCGGTGCCCCCAATGTAGAAGCGGGACAAAAAATTGCATTTGCACCCGTAGGGTCCGTTCTCCCGGGAGATTTCAAAATAGGAAAGGCCAAAATTCGAGGGGAAGTAAGTAAGGGAATGATTTGTTCTGAAAGTGAATTGGGTATTTCAGAAGAACATGATGGTATCATGATCTTGAAAAATACGGCAAAAGTCGGATCATCATTTATCGAATATTTTCAAGACAATTCTGCATCCATTGAATTAGATATTACACCCAATCGTCCGGATTGTTTTTCTCATGTGGGCGTGGCACGGGATATTTCTGTTAAAATGTCAGCCCAATTAAAATCCCCTGATACCAAAGCCCGCAAATTCAAAAATAATGAAGTTGGTGACTGGATATCGGTTGAATTTGAAAATGTGGATGAATGCCCTCGTTATGTCGCCGGAGTCGTGAAAAATGTAAAAGTAGGTCAGTCCCCGGATTGGTTGAAAAATCGATTAGAGTCTATTGGCCAACGAAGTATCAATAATATCGTAGATATTTCAAATTTTGTCATGATGGAAATGGGGCATCCAACTCATATGTTTGACTATGATAAATTTGGGTCAAAAACGGTTCTCATTCGCCGAGGGAAAAAAGGCGAAAAAATAACCACGCTTGATGAGATTGAAAGAAATATATCCTCAGAACAATTATTGATTACCAACGGAAAAATACCGGTGGCCATCGCGGGAATCATGGGTGGATTGGAAAGTGCAGTCAGTGAGGAAACCACAACTGTTTTAATTGAAAGTGCATATTTTGATGCTCCTACGATCAGGAAAGGTGCAAAATCAGTTGGAATGATTACAGACGCCTCAAAGCGATTTGAACGCGGAGCAGATACTAATGGGGCAGAAAATGCATTCTGGCGCGTGGTTCAATTGTTAGAAGAAGTGGCAGGAGGAAGTTGGGTTCCCGGCGTGGCAGACCCATATCCAAAAAAGATTGACCAAACTTCCATTGAATTAACACGTGAAAAATTGGATTTGTTATCCGGTTGTGAAATTGATGATTCTTTTGTTGTTAATACTTTAAAAGGATTAGGCTGTATTATAAAAGGAAAGTCCAAAAAGTGGATTTCTACCCCACCATCCTGGCGTCCGGATTTGGTGCGTGAAGTAGATTTAATTGAAGAAGTGATTCGGTTTTATGGTTTTGATAATGTCCCATCAAAATATCATTATAATGGCGTCATGGATGCCCACAATCCAGATCCTCATAAAGGGATTACACTTATGACTTCTGTCTTGACAGGACTTGGGTTCACCCAGCTTTTCAATAATTCTTTACAGTCAAATCGAAAAGTTTCTTTATTAGATATTCCCTCCGTAAAGATTATGAATCCCCTCTCAGATAAAATGGATCAATTGCGGACGAGTTTAATCCAGGGGTTATTGGAAACGGCAGACTTCAATGCTAAAAATGGGTCACCGGATTTGATGTTATTTGAATGGGGTAATGTGTTTGAACAAGAGAAACCGGGCTTGGAAGGAATCGTTGAAAAATTCCAGATTTCAGGACTCATACATGGTACACTTCATAAGGTATCTGTGCACCGTCCTAAAGAACGACGCGCTTCCTTTTTTACACTCAAAGGACTGATTGAATCATTTTTATCCAGAATCAAAATTCACAATGTTGTTTTTAATCCTGATTCAGAAAATGATTATGGTTTTCAAAATGCCTATACGGTGGAAGCGAGGGGAGACATAATTGGGTATTTTGGAGATATTTCACATAAATTTGTCACTGGTATGAATTTAGATTTGGGGCAATCATTTGGATTTCAATTTGATTTAAATAAATTATTACCATTATCAGATAATAAAGTGAAATACCAATCTATTATCAATTTTCCAATTATGGAGCGTGACTTAAACTTCGTAATAAATGAGAATACGGAAGTGGGAGATGTAGTTTCGATTATTCAAAAAAATGGTAAAACAATATTAAAAAAGGTGAAACCATATAACATTTTCCGAGATGAATCTGTCGGGGAAAATATAAAGGCTGTGGCAATAAATTTGCAATTTCAGAGCAATACGAAAACACTTGAAGATAAAGACGTAAACTCAGTGATAAATGAAATTATCCGAGTGGTTTCTAAGAAATTCAGTGCTAAATTACGTTAATCAAAAATGAGTGAATCTATGGATGGAAGTGAAAATTACGTCAAGGTGACCATCTACGGTCAGGAATACACAATTAAGGCACCCGCCGATGCGACTTATATCAAGAATATTGCAGAATATGTTGATATGAAAATGCGGGAGGTCCAGGATGAGTTGTCAACTCCACAAGTTCCGGGGAAGGTCGCTATACTTGCTGCAATGAATATTTCAGATGATTTATTTTCTGCCAAAAGAAAAACTGAAAAAATCAAAAATGATGTTGAGGGTAAAGTTTCATCTTTGATTGAAATTGTTGACGAAGCTATACAGCAATAATCTATATATAAACTGACCATGGAGATAAAGATTCTATCCGGGAAAGAGGTCAGCGATGCAGTCTATTCGGCGCTTAAAAATCGAATAACTACGCTTAAATCTAAATCAATAACGCCTGGTTTGGCTGTCGTACTTGTTGGCGAAGATCCTGCCTCTCAAATCTATGTGCGAAGTAAAACACGAAAATTTCTAAACTTGGGGCTTTATTCAGAAACAATTCAGTATTCAGCATCTATTACTCAAGATGAACTAATATATAAAATAAATGAATTAAATAATGATGGGGCATTCCATGGAATTCTGGTTCAACTACCCCTCCCAAATCACATCGATGGAGATATGGTCATCAATGCGATTGACCCCAATAAGGATGTGGATGGTTTTCATCCGTATAATTTGGGTTGTCTCGCATCAGGAAAACCCATATTTATTCCCTGTACACCCAAAGGAATAATGCGGATCTTTGATCATTACAATATCACCCTCTCAGGGAAGCATGTTGTTGTCGTCGGGCGAAGTAATATTGTTGGCAGACCTATTTCAATCTTAACAAGTTTAAAGCAGGCGAATGCCAACGGCACGACAACCATTTGTCATTCCAGTACCAATAATATCAGTTATTATACGAAACAAGCCGATATTATTATCTTGGCGATTGGTTCTCCAGAATTCTTAAAAGGAGATGATATCAAAAAAGGTGCAATCATCATTGATGTAGGGATCAATCGTGTAACCGACAATTCTCCCAAAGGATACACATTAGTTGGAGATGGAGATTATTCATCCCTTAATGGGAAAGCATCAGCGATGACACCTGTCCCCGGTGGCGTCGGTCCAATGACTATAGCCATGTTGGTTGAAAATACAGTTGAAGCAGCAGAACGAACACTGCGCTAATTTTTCATTGTACTTTATTTAAAATGACCTATTTTCTATCGAAGACATTCTCATTTTTTCGATGGAATTAACGCTCACAAAAAACAACAAATCCTATGAAGTTGATTTAAAATCAGCTACTTGTCTGGCCATCCCATACAATTATAATGGAGATCAGCCAAATTATTTCGATGTTCCGAAAGGGGAAGCACACCCATATAAACATGGATCCTTTATTGGCAAGGTTCAAAACGGTTTGGGATGTAATGTTATGGTCTTGAACCAAAACGTTCACTGTACAGGCACCCATACGGAATGCGCGGGGCATATTCATGATGATAATATTTTTATTCATGAGATTTTATCACCTGACTATATTTTTACAGAATTGATTTCCATTTCACCCATTCATTGGTCGGAAACAGTAGAGCATTATCATTGTGATGTCCATGACGATGAATGGGTCATTACTCAAAAAATGATTGAAGAAAAAATCAACCATTCTGCAGATGGTTTGGTCGTGCGGACACTCCCAAATTCTGAAGATAAATTAATGAGAAAATACCATCCTGGAAATACACCATTTTTTACAACAGATGCCACCGAGTACATCAATGAGCTTGGGATTGATCATTGGGTGGTTGATTTACCTACAATTGATAAATATGATGATGGGGGATGCTTGGGAAATCATCATCTTTTTTTCGAAACCACGACACCCTATAAAAAAACCATAACAGAATTTGCTTTTGTTCCTGACATTATACCTGACGGACAATATTTAATGAAAATAGAAATCCCGCCCATGCAATTAGATGCAGCACCTTCTCGACCATTTTTATTTAATTTTATGGAGAAATAATGACAAATAAAAAACCATATCCGCCACAATATTACCAGGATTATTTAGTATTGGATAAAATACTGAACAGCCAAGAACTCAAAAGCGATGAATATGGCCAACATGCCCATGATGAAATGCTGTTTATCATTATTCATCAGGTATATGAATTGTGGTTTAAGCAAATTATTTATGAATTGGATTCGGTTCTTGAAATATTCGAGAAAAACGATATTAATGAATCCCATATCGGCACCGCTGTTTCCAGGTTGAATCGTATTATTGAAATACAAAAAATACTGATTGATCAAATTCAAGTATTAGAAACCATGTCTCCCATGGATTTTCTTGATTTCAGGGATTTTTTAATACCCGCTTCTGGGTTTCAAAGTGTTCAGTTTCGACTCGTAGAAAACAAATTGGGTTTAAAAATACAAGATCGATTCAGCTACGGCGGATCAAATTATTGTTCCTATCTTAAAACGGAAGATCGGGAGAAAGTTCAGGGTACGGAACAATCAAAATCACTCTTTGATTTAATGGAAAAATGGTTGGAAAGAACACCATTTTTAAATTGGGGAAAAACATCGTTTTGGCAAGAATACGAACAAGCAGTTTCTACTATGTTGGCGGATGATCGACATTTAATTGACACCAATGAAAAATTATCCATGGATGAAAAGGAAAAACATTTAAAGGAATATGCTAAAACAGAAGCTTCTTTTGGAGTTGTTTTAGATCAACAACAGCATGATAAAATGGTAGAAGACGGACATTGGCGTCTCTCCCTGAAAGCAACCCAAGCAGCACTGCTCATATTATTATATCGGGATCAGCCCATACTCCATAATCCATATCTATTGTTGACAAAGTTAGCAGATGTGGATGAATTATTCACCACATGGCGATATCGCCATGCGCTCATGGTGTCCAGAATGATTGGACGGAAGATTGGTACAGGCGGATCTACAGGATCGGAATATCTAACAAAAACGGCCGAAAAACACCGTATTTTCAGTGACATTGGTGAATTAACAACCTTTTTGATACCGAGGTCATCTTTACCAAAACTGCCGCAAGAGGTTGAAAATAATCTCGGGTTTCATTTTCATGTGAAAGATAAATAATGGATTTGAATCTAAAAGGAAAAAATGCATTCGTATGCGGAAGTACTCAGGGCATTGGCTTAGCAAGTGCAAAGAAACTGGCGGAACGTGGTGCATCCATTACGTTAATTGCCAGAGATAAAGCATTATTAGCGTCAGTGATTCCGTCCTTACAGGGGGAAGGACATGATTTCGTTTATGCTGATTTTAATGAACCTGATTCTCTTAGAGAAAAAATTAAAGCATATTTGTCAAATGAGAAAACGATACATATACTCATTAACAATTCAGGCGGTCCTCCCGGCGGCCCATTAATTGAAGCAGAGGAAAAAGAATTTATTGTTGCCTATAATCGCCATCTTATTTGTAACCAAATATTGGCTAAGGCAGTGGTCCCAGGGATGAAATCTGCAGGTTGGGGCCGAATTATTAATATTATATCCACTTCTGTTAAGCAGGTAATCCCGGGATTAGGCGTATCCAATGCTACCCGTGGTGCTGTGGGTAACTGGGCGAAAACACTGGCCCTCGAATTAGGCGGGCATGGAATTACGGTTAATAATATTTTACCGGGATTTACGAATACAAAGCGTATTACTGATTTAGCAAAAGTTCGCGCAAAAGAAAATGATACGACTGATATAGAAATTTTCAATCAATGGATTAAGTCAATACCATTAGGCCGTTTAGCCGAACCGGAAGAAACGGCAGCCGCAGTCGCGTTTTTGGCATCGGATTCTGCAGGGTATATAAATGGCGCAGATATTCCGGTGGATGGGGCACGCGTCAGTACATAATGAAATCCCTATCTAATTATATTAATGGTGAATTTGTAAAGCCCCTATCCAATAATTACTTGGATGTTTTCGAGCCAGCAACCGGCCAGGTATATTGCAAAGTACCGGATAGCAGTGGAGATGATATTCAATTGGCGGTCCATTCAGCAATGAACGCATTCCCTGATTGGTCTTCATCCTCCATAGATGAACGATCATCTTATTTAAATACAATCGCTGACTTGCTTGAATCCCGATTAGATGAATTTGCGCAATATGAAACCAGGGATACGGGTAAACCAATATCATTGGCCAAAAGTGTTGATATCTCCAGGGCCGTTTCAAATTTCAGGTTTTTTAGCGAATATGGGAAACAATATGAATTTGAATCCAAATTGAATAACGATTCATCTATAAATACGGTGATACGATCTCCTTTGGGCGTCGTAGGATGTATTTCACCATGGAACCTTCCTCTATACTTGTTTAGCTGGAAAATCGCACCGGCACTCATTTCTGGAAACACAGTGGTCGCAAAGCCATCAGAATTAACGCCATTTACCGCATTTATGCTGGGAGAAATATGTACCAGCGCCGGATTGCCGCCAGGTGTATTAAATATTGTTCATGGGCAGGGTAACTCAACTGGTAATGCATTAATCAGTCATAAAGAAATAAAAGCAATTTCATTTACGGGAGGGACCGCTACCGGAAGAGCGATCGCGACGAAAACGGCCTCCATGTTTAAAAAATTGTCATTGGAAATGGGAGGGAAAAATCCTGCTGTTATTTTCTCCGATTGTGATTATGATGTAATGCTCGAAACAGTGGTAAAGTCTTCATTTTCCAATCAAGGGCAAATTTGTTTATGTAGTTCACGAATTATGGTAGAAGAAAATATTTACAACAAATTCCGAAAAGATTTTGTTGAAAAGGTATCTACGCTCATTGTGGGTGATCCAATAGAAGATTCCACTCAAATTGGATCAATCACATCGAAGCCCCATTTGGACAAAGTGCTGACCTATATTGAATTGGCAAAAGAAGAAGGTGGCATAATATTAACAGGGGGTAAACCCGTGTCTTTAAAAGGCAGATGTGAAGAAGGTTGGTTTGTTGAACCAACGATTATTGATGGTCTGCCGAATACGTGCAGAACCAATCAAGAAGAAATATTTGGACCGATTGTCACAATAATTCCATTTAAAGATGAGGCAGATGCCATTGACATTGCAAATGATACAGAATACGGATTATCCGCTACAATCTGGACGAAAGATTTAGACAAAGCCAAGCACGTAGCGAGGAATATCGATGCTGGCGTTATTTGGATTAATTCCTGGTTGGTCCGGGATTTAAGAACGCCTTTTGGTGGTATGAAACAGTCGGGGATGGGTCGAGAAGGGGGCACAGAAATATTAAACTTTTTTACTGAACCCAAAAATATATGCGAGCAACTTTCATGAAGTTTGAAACTGACAAAGCACCCAAACCAGTGGGTGTGTATCCTCATGCACGAAAAGTAGGGAATCTGCTTTTTCTATCAGGCGTTGGACCAAGAAAACCAAATTCAAATGAGATTCCCGGCGTTGAAGTGGATGAAAATGGACATGTAATTACCCACGACATAAAAGCCCAATGTCATTCTGTTTTTGAAAATGTACGTATCATCCTTGAGGAAGCAGGCAGCTCCTGGGAAAACCTTGTGGATGTGACGGTTTATTTAACCGATATGAAAAATGATTTTGACAATTATAATAAACTGTATTCTGAATATTTCAAAGGAAATCAACCTTGCAGGACGACGGTGGAAGTGTCATCACTCCCCACGCCGATTGCCATTGAATTGAAATGCATTGCAACCATTGAATAGGAGAAAATTATGCCAATAAATCCCCCATTAAATTTTCAACAATGGATAAAAGATAACCGCCATTTACTTAAACCGCCTGTGGGCAATCAGGTTGTATATAAAAATACAGACTTTATGATCATGGTGGTAGGCGGCCCAAATACACGCAAGGATTATCATGTGGATACGGTTGAAGAGTTTTTTTACCAATTAGAAGGAGATATGGTTCTAAAGGTTATGGAAGATGGGAAACGAGTGGACATACCCATAAAGGAAGGTGAAATATTCTTACTTCCGAAAAATGTTCCCCATTCACCCCAACGATTTGAAAATACAGTTGGCCTTGTGGTAGAATACCAGCGTAACGAAGGTGATTTGGATGGGTTCCAATGGTATTGTGATTCTTGCGATTCTTTGCTTTATGAAACCTATTTGGACTTGGAAGATATTGTTGCCCAGTTACCGCCTATTTTCGAAAAATATTGGAAGAACTTAGATGCCCGAACATGCGAACATTGTGGTGCCGTACAAGAAAAACCTTGATGAAGTATTTAAATCTTTAAATGTTCGAGGTTTCATAGGTTTTGAACACCTGAACACTGATTAACACATTAACACCCTTTCATTATGAAAATTGATATACACACCCATATTCTCCCCAAAGACTGGCCCAATCTGAAAGAAAAATACGGTTATGGCGGCTGGATTCAATTGGACCACCATCGCACCGGCTGTGCACGAATGATGAAGGATGAACATTTTTTCCGTGAGGTTGAAGCCAATTTATGGGATCCTGGTGTACGATTAACTGATTGTGATGAACATAATGTTAATGTCCAGGTGCTATCCACGGTACCAGTCATGTTCAGTTATTGGGCAAAACCAAAAGATGCATTGAATATTTCACAATTGCTTAATGATCATATTGCCGACACTGTATCCAAATCTCCCAACCATTTTATTGGCCTGGGAACCATCCCCATGCAAGATACAGATTTAGCCATGGGTGAACTTGAACGATGCATCAACGAATTGGGTTTATCTGGCGTACAAATTGGGTCCAATATCAACGGGGCTAATCTGAATGATGAATCACTTTTCCCTATTTTCGAAGCGCTATCCGATTTAAATACAGCACTTTTTGTTCATCCCTGGGACATTATGGGTCAAGATACCATGGAAAAATATTGGCTTCCCTGGCTGGTGGGTATGCCAGCAGAAACGAGTCGTGCCATTTGCTCAATGATATTTGGCGGTATTTTTGAACGTTTGCCAGATTTACGTGTGGCATTTGCCCATGGCGGGGGATCTTTCCCAGCCACGATTGGACGAATTCAGCACGGTTTTGATGTAAGGCCGGACTTGTGTGCCATTGATAATAAAATAGACCCATCCAGTTATTTAGGAAAATTCTGGACCGATTCATTGGTTCATGATATGGATGCATTTCGGTTTTTGATCCAAAAATTAGGTATAGACAAAGTTGCACTTGGAACAGATTATCCATTTCCCCTGGGCGAACTGGAGCCGGGAACTCTCATTGAGTCGGGACAATTTTCTAATATTGAAAAAAATAAATTACTTTATTTAAATGCTTTAGATTGGCTTGGAATGGATATGGATCGATTTAAATGACATTTAAAAAATCCAAATCATTCGCACTTGAATTGGATCAAAACGATCCATTAATGTCGTACAGAGAACTATTTTATTACCCCAAAAATGGAAATGGGGAAAATGTATTGTATCTATGTGGAAATTCTCTCGGTCTTCAACCAAAATCTGTCCGATCATTTGTAGAACAGGAATTAAATGTTTGGGAAAAAGATGGTGTTTTAGGTCAACACGGACGATGGGAAAAATTTCATGAAAAGTTAATCAATAATTCTGCACGGCTTGTGGGTGCAAATCCATCTGAAGTTGTGGTGATGAATGCCCTAACCGTTAACATTAATTTATTATTAATCTCATTTTATCAGCCCAGTAGAACCCGCCATAAAATCTTGATTGAAAAGGGCGCATTTCCCTCAGATCAATATGCGGTGGAATCCCAAATCAAACTCCACGGATTTGACCCGAAAGAATCATTAATTGAATTGGCACCGAAAAGGGGTGAGTCCACACTTCGAACAGAGGATATGGTAGAAAAAATAGAGGAAATCGGAGGTGAATTAGCCACCATAATCATGGGTGGCGTAAATTACTACACAGGTCAGGCATTTGATATGGAGGCTGTCACAAAGGCTGGGAAGTCTGTCGATGCATTTGTTGGGTTTGATTTGGCTCACGCAGCCGGAAATATTAAGTTAGACTTACATGATTGGAATGTGGACTTCGCTGCTTGGTGTACATATAAATATCTTTGCGCAGGGCCGGGGGCACCCTCAGGAATTTTTGTTAATGAAATTCATCACAATTGGACAGGGCCCAGGCTTGCGGGATGGTGGGGACAAAATAAACAAACGCGGTTTGAGATGGGACCTGATTTTGATCCTATCCTAACAGCTGAAGGATGGCAAATTAGCAATGCGCCTGTTTTGGGTATGACGCCCTTATTGGCTTCCATGGAAATATATGATGAAGTGGGTATGGATAAGATCAGGGATAAAAGTGAAAAAATGACCGGGTATATGGAATTCCTTTTGCAAAAGAATTTATCTGAAGTCACCATCATGACACCAAATGATCCGATTCAAAGAGGGTGCCAATTATCACTGGTTGTCCCCGGTGGTAAATCCATTTTTGAATCCATTTTCGATCGAGGAGTTGTGTGTGATTGGCGTGAACCCAATGTCATTCGGATTGCACCCCATCCATTATATAATCGATATTCTGAAATATATGAATTTGTCCAAATTTTAATGCAAACAGTACGTGGACAATAAAACGATTACACTGATTGGGGCTGGGCTCGCAGGACCCCTCATGGCCACATATTTAGCCCAACGGGGGTTTACAGTCGATATTTATGAACGCCGTGATGATATGCGCTCGGTAAACCTTTCTGCAGGAAGGTCTATTAATTTGGCTCTTTCTGTCCGGGGAATTCATGCCCTGAAGGAAGTGGGACTATATGTTAAAATTCAACCCATCACAATTCCCATGAAAGGCCGAATGATTCATGATATGGATGGGAAAACCCATCTTCAACCCTATGGACAACGGGATGATGAAGTTATTTATTCTGTCTCCCGGGCACAATTAAATAAAGATTTGATGACATTGGCCGAGGGTACTGGAAAAGTTCGAATTCATTTTAATCATGAATTATCTACTGTGGATCTTCAAAATAATATGCTTTCATTTTCCCATAAAAATACCGGTGAAATTGTTCAAAAAGATTTTACCTGTGTTATTGGCTGCGATGGGTCTGCATCTGTCCTTCGAGATGAAATAGTGAATAAAACAAAAGCTCGTTATACGAAAAAACCATTAGGGCATGGATATAAAGAATTATTGATTCCTCCTTCAGATGATGGGCAATTTCAATTGGATAGTCATGCATTACATATTTGGCCCCGTGGAGAATATATGCTTATTGCACTTCCAAATATGGATGGATCTTTCACTTGTACTTTATTTCTTCCAATGTCAGGAAAAATTAGTTTTGATTCCATGGATACGGGTTCTAAAATTTCAGAATTATTTCAATCACAGTTTTCTGATGCCATAGATTTGATGCCAACTTTAGCCCAAGATTTTCGAAATAATCCCACAGGAGAATTGGCTTCAGTCTATTGTGATCCATGGCATTTTCAAGAAAAGGCAGCTTTAATTGGCGATTCAGCCCATGCAGTCGTTCCTTTCTTCGGGCAGGGAATGAATGCATCATTTCAGGATTGTACCGTCATGAATAAGTTGATGGGTGATTACGCTGGAGACTGGGGAGACATTTTTTCAAACTACTCAAAATTGCACGTGAATAATGGTCATGCCATTGCGGATATGGCTATCGAAAATTATATTGAAATGCGGGACCACGTGAATGATCCGAATTATATAAAAAGAAGAAAACTGGAGCTGGATTTGGAAAAACGGTTTCCGGGCCAATTTATTCCGCGGTATTCCATGGTTTCATTCCATCAATTTCCATATAGCGATGTTTATAAAAGAGGGGAGAAGCAGTTTCGTATCATTGACGAGATTTTACGGGTAGATCCATCTGGGGAAAATATTGACAGATCATTGGTCAATAAATTATTAAAAAGTTAAAACTGTACGCCCGACAGGATTCGAACCTGTGACCTCTTGCTCCGGAGGCAAGCGCTCTATCCAGCTGAGCTACGGGCGCATATAAGGGATAAAATTATAACTAATTAACTATTTGAAATAACAACTCAATTGGTTTCTTTTGGCTACCTGAAACTGAAGTGCGTAAATTAAAAGGCAATGGAAGCGAATATTATTTTTACTACTGTACCCGATAAATCGACAGGGGAGAAGATTGCCAATCATTTGGTTGAGCATAAATTGGCCGCTTGCGTGAATATTCTGCCTAAAATGACTTCAATTTATAAATGGAAGGGGGAGGTCCATAATGAGGCGGAGCGACTTGTCATAATCAAATCTTTGAAAAAATTTAACGAGGCTTCCTTTAAGGCCATAAAGAATATCCATCCATATGATGTTCCGGAAATTATATCCATGGATATAATCGATGGCGATATTGATTATTTAAACTGGATATCGGGCAGTTTAGAATAAAATGTTTTTTTTATCAAGTCGATGGGTGAAATATTCACTTTATTTTGGCGCACTGGTTACAGTGGGATCAGTAGGGTTTTATATAATCGGCAATGAGGACTGGACCGTTATCGACAGTATTTATATGACAATAATCACCCTTTCTACGGTTGGTTTCAGTGAAGCCCATCCTTTATCAGAAGTCGGAAAGGTTTGGGCCATCCTGGTCATTATATTTGGTGCATCCGGATTTGCCGTAATGATTTCTGAATTGGGTTCTGAACTCATGGAGTTGAATAATTATCGGAGACGAAAAATGGCTAAGAAAATATCAAAAATGAAAAATCACTATATCATATGCGGGTTTGGCAGAATGGGCGCCGTTATCGCAGCAGAATTACATAATAAAAAGATTCCATTGGTCATTGTTGAAATCAATGAAGTAAAAATAAACAAAATTCAAGATATCGGGTATATGCACATTTATGGTGATGCGACAGAGGATGATACGCTGATTGAAGCTGGAATTGAAGTATGCGAAGGGATTGTTGTTGTACTGGAAAATGATCAGGATAATCTATTTGTGACTATGTCATCACGAAACCTGAACAAAGATGCATATATAATCAGTCGATGCGCTCTTCATGATACGGGGAAAAAACTTAAGCGTGCCGGCGCAAATAAGGTTGTGAATCCATATATAACCGGCGGACATCGAATGGCCGAATTACTCATTAGTCCATATGTAGAGGATACGGTTTCACTTGAAACGCCCGATGATATGGCGATTGATTTTTCATTAGAAGAATTTTCTGTGGAGCATTTACAAGCATTAAATGGCAAAACAATTGCTGAAACCAAATTAAGAGAAGATTATGGTTTATTAATTGTTGGCATTTCAGAAACAAACGGAGACACAGAAATAAATCCAGGTTCAGATAAAGCACTGTCGTCAGGACAAAAGATCATAATTATAGGCTCTCAGGAAAATCTCACACGTTTTAAAGGAGATATTCAGAAATGATGTATAATATATATTATGTATAATACTGTATATATTAAATAATCACTTAACAACGAGGTTCACCAGCCTCCCCTCAACATAGATTTCTTTAATAATTTGTTTTCCTTCTAAATATTTTAAAATTCTCTCATCGGATTTAGCAAATTCATTTATCTCATCCTCAGTCATAGTTACATCTACTACAATTTCTGATCTACGTTTTCCATTGATTTGAACAGCCAATTTCATTGTATCAGATTGAATGAGGTTTTCGTCAAAATTCGGCCATTTAATAAAAGTAAGTTCAGATTCATTTCCGGATAATTGCCATAATTCCTGCGCCATATGCGGCATAAATGGATTGATCAATACAATAAAGGTCTTTATAATATCTTTATTAATAGTTTCAAGCCCTTGAATATGATTGGTGAATATCATGAATTCCGATACACATGTGTTAAATTGGAGATTTTCAATATTATAGGACACACGTTTAATCATATTGTGTAAATATCGAAGTGTTTCCTTAGATGAATCGTCATGTGTGATATGTTTAGAAAATTCACCTTCATTTGTGACGAGTAAAGACCACAATTTCTTAATAAATCTTGAACATCCTTGTAATCCGGTTATACTCCAGGGTTTCGCCTTATCCAACGGCCCCATAAACATTTCATATAATCGCATTGCATCTGCGCCGTAAGTATCTACAGTATCATCAGGATTGACGACATTTCCCCTGGATTTACTCATTTTAGACCCATCTTCACCCAGAATCATTCCCTGATTAAACAACTTTTTAAATGGTTCTTTTGTTGACACAAATCCTAAATCATATAAAACATGATGCCAGAATCGTGAATATAATAAATGAAGGACGGCATGTTCTGCGCCGCCCACATATAAATCTACCGGCATCCAATATGCCTCTTTTGATTTATCCCATGCATTTTCAATATTTTTAGGGTCAATATATCTTAAAAAGTACCAACATGACCCGGCCCACTGCGGCATGGTATTTGTTTCTCTAAGTCCTATTATTGCGCCATTATCATCTTTTACCTCAACCCAATCAGGAATGGTAGATAGTGGAGATTCTCCCGTACCTGACGGTTCATATTTTTCTACATTTGGTAGCTCAAGCGGTAACTCAGACTTATCTAAAGGAATGGTTTTTCCATCCTTATGAATAATAGGAATCGGTTCACCCCAATAACGCTGGCGCGAAAATAACCAATCTCTCAGTTTATACTGAATGGCCTTCTCCCCCAATCCTTTTGCTTCTAACCAGGATATAATTTTGTTTTTTGCATCATTAATTTCTAACCCATTGAGAAAATCACTATTGATTGCAACTCCTTCCCCAATATATGCTTCTCCATCAAAGTCATCTGGGATCTGGACAGTGCGAATAATGGGTAGATCATATTTTTTCGCAAAATCCCAATCTCGCTGGTCCTGTCCGGGCACTGCCATGATCGCACCTGTACCGTAACTCATGATTACATAATCAGATATCCATATGGGTATTTCTTTTCCATTAACAGGGTTTACCGCATGTGCCCCCAGGAAAACACCGGTTTTTTCCTTATTGAGTTCTGTCCTGTCCAAATCGGATTTTTTTGATGCGATCTCTATATATTCTTGTACCGCAGACTTTTGCTCATTATTTACCAGATTTGCCACCCATGGATGCTCCGGTGCCATAACCATATAGGTGGCTCCAAAAAGGGTATCCGGTCGTGTGGTGAATACACTCATGTTTTTTTGAATGGATGGAAGTGAAAACTTTACATTTGCACCTGTAGAACGGCCAATCCAATTTCGCTGTAATTCCTTCACACTATGCGGCCAGTCAAGATCATCTAAGCCATCTAATAATGAGTCAGCATATTTGGTAATTTTCAGCATCCACTGGCGCATAGGTACACGAATAACAGGGTGTCCCCCAATTTCCGACTTGCCGTCTACCACTTCTTCATTGGCCAGGACTGCTTTTAATTCCGGACACCAGTTTACAGGCACCTCATCTTCGTATGCCAATCCCTTTTTGTAGAGTTGAAGGAATATCCATTGGGTCCATTTAACATAGGTTGCGTCGGTGGTATTGATTTCTCGATCCCAGTCATAAGAAAATCCCAGCATATTTATTTGTCGGCGGAAATTCTTTATATTGGTTTTTGTGGTTACAGATGGATGGGTACCTGTTTTGATGGCATATTGTTCTGCTGGTAAGCCAAAAGCATCCCATCCCATTGGATGCAAAACATTGAATCCTTTATGTCGTTTATATCGGGCAACAATATCCGTAGCAATATAGCCAAGTGGGTGACCAACGTGCAGTCCGGATCCCGATGGATAAGGAAACATATCCAATACGTAATATTTTGGTTTGCTGGATTGATCATCGGTGCGAAATATTTTATTATCTTGCCAGTAAACCTGCCACTTTTTTTCTATCTTTTTATGATTGTATGCCATTGTATGGTTTTAGTTTAGTCGTAATTGGTAACTATTCACTAAATACAAATTCTCAGTCAAATAAAAGTCGGGGTGAGAGGATTTGAACCTCCGACCTCGTCGTTCCGAACGACGCGCGCTAACCGGGCTGCGCTACACCCCGATGCTCAAAATTCATAATGCAAACTCTCGAGAGATTCTCATATTCGTTTCAATCCCTTTTCTCCAAGTCCGGAGGGCTGCCTGTCCGCCGTTACAGAGTAAAGGCGGGCGCACCACCCCGAAATCGTCGTCGAATTTAGGTGCCTCTCCCCTCCCAAAACAACCCATGAGAACAATAATGACTATATAAAATACCGAATGATGAAAAATCCGCCGATCAGTAATACAGTAAATAGAATTGCCAGTTTATTAAAATATCGATCAATAAACTCACGAATGGGTTCACCGTATTTCCAAATAAGTCCGCTGACGAGTAAAAATCGTGCGGAACGACTAATGGTGGATGCAATTAAAAACATGGGGAAATTGATATTAAATGCACCTGCGGTTACTGTAAAAATTTTAAAGGGAATTGGCGTGAAGCCTGCAGTAAATATTACCCAGAAATTCCACGTATTATATTGTTCCTGTATCCTGAAAAAAAGGTCATGCGTAAAACCAGGAACAATATCAAAGAAAAACTGAGCCAACCCGGAAAATTCGTTAGAATTCGTCCACCATAAAAAGTATCCGATACCAAATCCAAACATGGCACCTGCAATAGATCCCAGAGAACATAATATCCCATAACGAATTGCTTTATTTCTGGCGCCAAGGGCCAGGGCAATGAGTAAAACATCTGGCGGAATCGGGAAAAATGAAGCTTCAGCAAAGGCCATAACAACCAATGCACCTGTCCCATATTTAGATTCTGACCATTTCAAAACCCAATCATATAAATCACGTACCCACTGCATTTTATTTATTCCACTGCACTGTCGACAATTTGAAATGAAAGCGAATCATATTTCACGCCAGAAGTATCCTCAACAACCACCAGCCAGTTTCCTGATTTTTGATCATTAATCGTTATATAACTCCATGTTCGCCAAAAGTATGATCGTCCCAGGTCTAATTTTATTTTTGACTGCAGTCTCCCCTCCTGATACCATTTATGGAAAACCAATGTAGAGTCATTCTGATTTTGAATTCCGGTCAAACAATAAATTCTTTCAATATCGACGGTAAATATGGTATCTGGATTTTCTATTCGACGATTGATAACCCCCGATCCTACATCCATGCTTAAAACTGTAATACCGATCTCCTGGATATTTTCATCCTCTATCGCTTTTTCTTCATTATACTCCTCCGAATAAATTATTTGTTCTTCTTCAACGGATGATTGGGCAGTTTCCACTTGATTCCTCTGCAACGATTCGTTAGTCCTCAAAGCCTGAGTTTCTTTTATTATATCAGAAGTGATTAATTCAGGCTGGGTTGTTAAATCAATTTGGTCTGATTCTTGATTGATTATTTGATCTGAATCATTGAGGACATGCTGAACTTCTGGTTGACTCGCACCTTTTGATGAAAATACTGTAAATATAAAGTAAACGACATATACACCTCCCATTATCATGGCAGCCTGATATAATTTCTGCCAGATTGCGATCCCAACCAAAACCACTAATACGATTGTGATTTCCAGTATAGCTGGATTAATTATAAAAGAGTCAAACATGGGCTGGGAATTTATATCCAATCCTCCATGTATTAAATAGCCGAATAATCATTGAAATCTATTGTATGAAAGTAATGAGAGATAGAGATTCTGCCCCAAAATTGTAAGGATTATTTATGAAACAAATTTTATTATCACTGATTCTTTTCCTGTTGGTTGCTTGTACAGGCGATAAACCAAAAAAAGAAGTCACCAACGTGGGAATGGAGAAGTTGATTGATTCAGTCAGTTATGCAGTTGGATTGGATGTAGCCAGTCGATTGAAACTTGAATACAAGGATATAGACTATCAAATGTTGAATCAAGGAATCGAAGATTATTTTGCTGGAAATGATCTTTTTCTTTCCGACAAGGAGCGGGAATCGGTCATTTTTAAGTATAATGAAAAAATTGTACCGAAATATAGAATGGATTTGGAGAAGAAGAATATTCAGACAGGTTCTAAATTTTTAAGAGAAAATGCAAAAAATGATGATGTGGTAGAGCATCGAAGTGGGATTCAATATAAAATAATTAAAGAAGCCCTGGGCAGTAAGCCCAAGCCAACGGATTTAGTTAGAATTCATTATGTAGGAAAATTAATAGATGGAACGACATTTGATAGTTCCTATTCCCGGGGAGAAACGGCTGTATTCCCTGTGAATCGCGTGGTACCTGGGTTCTCTCAAGGGCTGCAGCTCATGAGTCCCGGAGCTAAATATCAAATATTTATTCCAGGACAATTGGGATATGGCTCAGGAGATGGTCCCGGTGGACCTATGGCTGTCATGATATTTCAAATTGAATTATTAGAAATTTTATCCGCACCGGAGAATATTCCAAAATAAGTATATAATAAAATTTTTCTTGTCTGGGCGATCCCGATTTTATCGGGACGACCACTTTATTTTTGTCGGGGCGACAGGATTTGAACCTGCGACCACTTGACCCCCAGCCAAGTGCGCTACCGGACTGCGCCACGCCCCGAATTATGTATTAACATCTTCTAATAAAGATTTTAATTCACTCCGAATTTTAATCAGAATTTCTAAATTAACCTCGCCTTTGGGTTCCGTTTGGTCTGTTAAATTATCAATTTCAGAACCACGCTCCTCACTTAGCATTTTACGGGCACCTTCAATCGTAAACTTTTGCCTGTATAGTAAATCTTTGATTCTATTGATAGTGTCAATATCCTTTTGCCGATATGTTCGATTTCCAGCTTTATTTTTTGAAGGACTTAATTGCTTGAATTCTGTCTCCCAATATCGAAGCACATATTGCTTTAAATCAGTGGATTTGCTGACTTCGCCGATGGAATAATATAACTTTTTTATCGATTGTGTACTGGAGTCCATGTAAAATACCTATTCAACTAATACTTTATATTAGTTAAGAAACTCTGTTAAAACAAGTACTATGGAAGAGAAAGGAAGGAATTAAGCTATTGCTTTATCTGGTGATGTAAATTTCATATCAAATGCATCAGATACGCCTTGATGCGTTATCTGTCCTTGATAAACATTTAAGCCTTTTAACAATCCTTCATCTGATTTAAGTGCATTCAAAATTCCCTGGTTTGCCAACTTTTGCACATAAGGATTCGTTGCATTTGTCAATGCAGTCGTCGAGGTAAAAGGAACAGCACCGGGCATATTGGCAACGCAGTAATGTATAATGCCATCTACTTCATAAATTGGGTTTTCATGAGTGGTGGGTCTGCATGTTTCAATACATCCTCCCTGATCCACCGCAACATCAACAACAACTGTTCCCTCCTGCATTTCGCCCAGCATATCCCGTGTAACAAGATTGGGTGCCTTAGCCCCGGGGATTAGCACTGCGCCAATCAGTAAATCGGTTCTAGGCAATAATTCTTGAATATTATATTGATTGCTGTAAATGGTTCTAACATTCTTTGGCATTATCTCGTCAAGATATCGTAGTCGGTTCAGATTCACATCCAGTATATTGACGTTCGCGCCCAGCCCTGAGGCGATATGTGCCGCATTTGTGCCAACAATCCCGCCCCCAAGAATCGTCACCCTTGCAGGTTCTACTCCGGGAACGCCACCTAACAATTTTCCAAGTCCACCATGAAATTTTTCCAGATACTTGGCTCCTTCTTGAACAGACATTCGTCCGGCAACCTCACTCATTGGAATCAATAGGGGCAAGGAATTATCCGACAGCATGATTGTCTCATAGGCAATGGCTGTTGCACCTGAGTTTAGAAACCCCTGGGTTAATGATTCGTCCGCAGCAAAATGAAAATAGGTAAACATCGTGGTCCCTTGATGGCACATATCTACTTCTTCAGGCTGGGGCTCCTTTACTTTGACCACCATTTCGGAATTATCAAATATTTCTTTAGGCAATTTAACGATTTTACAGCCTACCTCTTGATAATCCCGATCTCGGAATCCTGTGGAGATTCCTGCATTTTCTTCAATAAGGACCTCGTGGCCGGATGAAGTTAATTCCAGCGCAACATGAGGCGTGAGAGCCACACGATTTTCGTGCGCCTTAATTTCTTTGGGTGTTCCAATGATCATTGTCAATATCCTCGAATGGAAAAATTAGTTACGTCTAAATGGCCGTCTTCCTCCACCCCCTTGGCGATTGCCTCTTCCTCTACCGCCACCTTGATTTCTATCACGAGGTGGGCGCTCTACATACCCTTCCGGTTTTTCAAGCAATGCTTTACGGCTAAAGTCCAACCTCCCCTGGTCATCTACCTTTATTAATTTAACACGGACCGGATCACCTGGTTTAACCACGTCTTCAACTTTCTCTACACGATGCCATTCCATTTCTGAAATATGGATGAGACCTTCACGACCGGGTGCGAATTCAACAAATGCGCCAAAGGACATGAGTCGTGTGATGCTTCCATCAAATTCCATTCCAACTTCGGGTTCAAGGGTGATTGCACGAACGATCTCAATTGCTTCCTCACACCGTTTTAAATCAAGACTGGCGACGGTCACTATGCCATCATCATCTACATTTACATCACATTCTGTATCCGCAATGATTTTTTTAATGGTTTTACCACCTGGACCAATTAAACCGCCAATTTTCTCAGGATTGATCTGAAGTGAAAGAACTTTCGGTGCATATTTAGACATTTCCATGGGTTCAGGTACTGCTTCATACATAATGTCTAAAATATGATTTCGACCTGCTTTCGCTTGGGCCAAAGCTTCTTCCATCAATTCAAATGATATGCCTTCAATTTTCAGATCCAATTGAATAGCGGAGATACCATCACGGGTTCCAGCTACTTTGAAATCCATATCCCCTAAATGATCTTCAGCACCCAGGATATCACTTAATACCGCATAACGATCACCATCTTTAACCAGACCCATGGCAATTCCCGCCACATGACCTTTGGTCGGTGCACCTGCGCTCATTAAGGCTAAAGAGCCCCCACAGACAGAGGCCATGGATGAAGATCCGTTTGACTCGGTAATTTCAGATACAATTCGAATTGTATAGGGGAAATCTTCATATTCGGGAAGAATTTCCTTGATTGCACGTTCAGCCAAATTTCCATGCCCTACTTCTCTACGGCTTGTAAATCCAATTCGACCTGTTTCTCCCACACAGTATGGTGGAAAATTGTAATGAAGAAAGAATTTCTTCTTCGTATCCAGATCCATGCTGTCGATTATCTGCTCATCTCTGGGCGTTCCCATGGTTAGCACAACGATAGCTTGCGTCTCTCCGCGGGTAAATAAGGCTGAACCATGTGTTCTGGCCAATAGTCCCGTTTCGATGGTTATTGGACGAATATCGGTGGTTTTGCGACCATCAGACCGTACTGCATCCGTAAGGATCTGTTCACGAAATGCCGTTTTTAACTGATCGTTAACATATCCAGAAACCAATTTTTCTGATTCGGGATGTGATTCAGCAAATGCTTCCTGGGCTTCTTCTTTCAAACCAGAGATTTGATTCTCACGGTCAGCTTTATCCCCAGTATTGATTACTGCATCAATTTTGTTTGAAACCAATTCAGAAACTGCTTTTGCCAATTCTTCGTTTGTTTCTTCTTCAGGTATCTCCCGTTTGACGATATCCAGTTCCCCAATCAATTTAGCCTGCATGGCGATTAATTCTTTAATCGGTCCATGGGCAAATTTCATGGCATCTATAAATTCTTCCTCAGTGATGAGTTTCGCTTCACCTTCAACCATGACAATGGTTTGTTCGTTTCCGGAAACAATAATTTCCATATCCGAATCTTCCATCTGAGTTCTGGTTGGGTTTACAACAAAGTCACCATCAATGCGTCCAACGCGAACGGTGGCGATTGGACCTTTGAATGGAATATCTGAAATCATCAATGCGGCGGAGGCTCCTACACCTGCCAACGTATCGGCCATATTCTCACCATCACTGGATAAGACAGTTATAATAACTTGTGTTTCACATTTGAATGATTTTGGAAAAAGTGGCCGAATCGGACGATCGGTTAAGCGACTGGTTAAAATTTCATGTTCCGAAGGACGGGCTTCCCGTTTAAAAAAGCCACCAGGGATTTTTCCACCGGCATAATGCCGTTCGCGATATTCAACCTGTAATGGGAAGAAATCTATATCTTCCCGCGCTTGTTTTGATGCATTTACAGCAACTAAAATAGCTGTTTCGCCATGGGTGACGATGACGGACCCGGATGATTGACGTGCAACCTGTCCGGTTTCAATCGAGAGCGTACTCCCGTTAAGGGTTATTTCTTGTTTTTTCATTATATTTCCTAATTATAAAGTTTAATTACGACGAATGGACAATTCTTTTGTCACATCCAAGTATGAATCGGGATTTGTCCGACGCATATATTTTAAGAGTTTTTTGCGCTGGGATACCAGCAAAACCAATCCTCGACGGGAATGATTATCTTTTTTATTTATTTTCACATGATCCGTCAGGGATCGTATCCTGGATGTTAATAAAGCAACCTGGACTTGTGATGATCCGGTATCATTTTTATCTTTACCGAATTGGGTTACAATTTCTTGTATTTGTTCATTTGTTAAGGACATTCTGTCTCCTATTTATATTTCTGCATCAATCTCATGCAGAATTGTTTATCTTTATTTAACTGTTTAATTAATTCTTGGGAATGAGAGAATTTTTGTTCGTCTCTAATTCGTTCTAAAAATTCTACAGTAATCTTTTTTCCGTAGAGGTCATCCAACTTTTCATCGATGAAGTGTACTTCCATAACGAAATTAGTTTCATCGAAGGTTGGGCGGACTCCTAAATTACACATACCATACAGACTTTTACCATTAATCCTTCCGCGGATACAATAAACACCGCTGGCTGGAACTAACTGGTTTTTTTCTTCTGGAACAAAATTTGCGGTTGGGAATCCAAGACTTTTCCCCCGTCCTACTCCGCGGATAACATTCGCTTCGAAACCAAATACCCATCCCAGTTCAAATGAAGCACGCCGCACAAACCCTCGTTGAATCAATTCTCGAATATGGGTACTGGAAATATTCACCTTTTCATCAGCGATTGGAGCCACAATATCAACAGAAATACCATTTTCTTTCCCAAAATTGCTTAAAAATTCTGGTGATCCTTCCCGCTCAAAACCAAAATGGTGGTCATACCCAACCACAATGGCGGAAGGTTTGAAATGCTTTACCACAATATTTTGGAGAAAATCACCCGCTTTAATATGAGAAAATTCTTCATTGAATGGTATGACCAAAACCACATCGAGATTGAGCGATTCCAGAATTTCAAGTTTTTTATTTATATGCATTAGCAGAGGCAGCTTTTTACCGGTCTGTAAAACATGCCGTGGATGGGGTTCAAACGTAATTAAAACTGAAGTGGATATATTGAATTCAGCTAAAGCGTTTACTTTTTTAATAATTTCCTGGTGTCCGCGATGACAGCCGTCGAACGTGCCGATGGTTAAAACACTTTCAGGAAGAACCGGGATTGTTTCTAATGTGCGATAGACATCCACTGTTTTTCAAATTCCTTTAAACCGACAGAATTATGGACCTTATAGCTACCCACTGCCGTGCGTGTTAATTTTGTTAAATAGCCAACCGTTCCCAGACGTTTTGCTATGTCCATTCCTAACACTCGAATATAAGTTCCCTTCGAGCATGTGACAGAAAAATCGACTTGATTACCTTCAATTTGATTCAGTTTAATATTATATATTTTGATTGGGGTTGGCTTGCGTTCAACGGTTTGATTTTTTCGAGCCAATTTGTAAAGTCTGACACCATTAACTTTTTTGGCAGAATACATGGGAGGTATCTGTGCACTTTCTCCTAAAAATTCATTCAATATAATTTTTATTTTTGCCTCATTTAATACCGGTACTGGGCAGGTATGGATGACTTTCCCATCGATATCCAGCGTATCTGTTTCTTCACCGAGGGAAAGGATTGTGCGGTAGGACTTAATGCTTCCTGAAATGTCTGTTAATCGTTTTGTATCAGAATGGGTGCCAATGATTAGAACGCCTTCGGCGAACGGGTCCAATGTACCTCCGTGCCCAACCTTTTTATCTTTTGTGATTCCACGCAGCTTTTTCACCACATCAAAACTAGTCCACCCTACTGGTTTATAAATATTATAAATCATAGAATTTAATCGTCAGAATGTAAATCGTGAAAAATGGAATCTAACTTTTGGGTATAAGCCACAGTATCATCATAATAGAATTTTAATTCAGGTGTATATTTCATTCGCAATTCCATACCCAAATATTTTCGGAATGCCTTGGCTTTATTATTCATTGCTAATTGAATTTTTTCAATTGGTTTTTTTCGTTTTAACACACTAAAAAATACTTTGACACTTTTTAAATCTGGGGAGATTTTAACGTGCGAAATTGTGATAAATCCTAAATCGGACAGATCAATATACTGAGTCTGAATTTCTCCAAGGATATGCTGGATTTCATTTGCGACCCGGTCAGTACGCTTAAAGGGTCGTTCATATCTCAACTGGCAGCCAATGTCCTTTTAATCGATTTCATCTCGTAGCAGACGATGACATCTCCTTCTTTGAATTTGGAGAAATCCTTCAAGCCAATACCGCATTCAAATCCCTCACGGATTTCTTTGGTATCATCTTTTAAATGTTTCAATGAAGTGATTTCACCAGAAGCGATTTCTTCATCTTCTCGAAGCACCCTTGCTTTTGCATTTCGAACAATGGTGCCTTCCGTAACCCTTGAACCTGCGATTACACCGATTTTTGGAATTTTGAATGCTTCTTGGACGAGAGCTCTACCTAAAATCTCTTCAACCGTTTCGGGCTCAAGAAGACCTTCCAAAGCCAACGTAATCTCTTCAACTGCATTATATATTACATTATATGTCCGAATATCTACGCCTTCCTGTGTTGCCTGTAGTTTTGCATTTGATGAAACTTGCACATGAAAACCAATGATAACGGCATTAGAGGCAGAAGCTAAAAGAACATCGGATTCTGAAACCATTCCCACTGATTTATGAATGATTTTTACACCCACTTCTTCATGCGTAATTTTTTCTAATTGTTCTGAAAGAGCCTCAATTGAGCCATCTACATCCCCTTTTATGATAATGGGTAAGTTTTTGATTGCACCTTCTTTGATGAGTGCAGACATGGCATCCAATGATTGAGCCGCAATTTTCTTTTGATCTATTTCCCGTTTAATTCGCTGACGTTCTGAGGCAATACGTTTAATCTCTTTTTCATCTTCAACAACGGCAAAAATATCTGCAGATTGCGGCACATGATCAAATCCAAGAACTTGAATCGGATCGGAAGGTCCTGCATCTTGAATTCGTTGCCCACGCTCATTAATTAATGCGCGTACTTTACCGGTGATATTATTACAAATAAAAGGATCCCCAACTTTTAATTTCCCTTTTTGGATAAGGACTGTGGCGATGGGTCCATGACCTTTATCCAATCTTGAGTCAATCACGGTTCCCCGTGCCAATGTATCATAATTTGCCATTAATTCCAGCATTTCAGATTCAATAAGCATGGATGCTAAAAGGTCATCGATTCCATCTCCTGTTTTAGCTGAAATGGGAATGGCTTGAACCTTTCCACCCCAATCCTCAACCAGGACTTCATGTTCCGACAATTCGCGCTTTACTTTTTCAGGATCTACGTCAGGTAAATCCATTTTATTAATTGCGATAATGATAGGAACTTTGGCCGCTTTAGCATGATCAATGGCTTCAACAGTTTGAGGCATAACGCCATCATTCGCTGCAACCACAATGACAACCATATCTGTCACTTTAGCACCACGGGCCCGCATGGCAGTAAAAGCTTCATGCCCTGGCGTATCTAAAAAGGTTACCGAGTTTCCATCTTTTAATTCCACTTTATGGGCACCAATATGCTGCGTAATTCCCCCGGATTCTCCACTCACTACATTCGTTTCCCGAATATAATCCAATAAGGATGTTTTTCCATGATCTACATGGCCCATGACTGTCACTACCGGAGATCTACCCACCGCCTTTTTTAAATCTTCTTCTGAATCTTCCAACGTAAAGAGTTCTTCTCCAATATCTTCTAAACGATCTGCTTTGTATCCATATTCTTCAGCCAATAATTCTATAAGATCCCATTCGAGCCGTTGGTTAATTGTTGCCAATATCCCCAAAGCCATACATTTTTGAATTACATCATTTGGCTTCGTATTAAATATTTTTGAAATTTCATCTACATTCGAGAATTCTGCTATTTTTATAGGTTTTACTTCAATCTCAACCGACTCATCATCTTTGAGATTTTTTTCCTTACGATAAACTTTCTTCTTAACTTTGGTATCAATTTTTGCAGTTATTTTTCGGACAGTATCCACTGCAGATTTCGGGGGTTGTGTGTCGGTTTTTTTCTTGAAATCCCTTCGACGGTTCGTCGTACCTTTACCCACCTGGGCTTCTATTCCTGATAAATCTATTTTACGGAGTTTCTTTTGGGGCTGTTTGGCATCTTTTTTTCTTTGGTTTATTTCTTCTTTTGCTCGTTGCTCCGCAAGTTTTTTATTTTCTTTTTCTCTCTCTATTTTGAGTTTGGTTTCTATTTTGACTTTCTCTTCATTTTGAGATTCACGAATCTTTAATTCTTCAGCTTTCCGTTTTGCCTCATCTTCAGCCTTAACTTTTTCATCACGTTCTAATTTCCGCTGTTCGTCCAGAGAAAGCAATTCCAATTTTTTATTTGATTTTTGCCGTTCCATAAGTCGCGTATCATGGATTTCTCGTCGGACTTGTTCTTTTCTATATCGTTCAATGGATTCCTTATCTTTATGAAATTCCTCCATGACAATCGTGTAGGTTTCTTCATCTATAGGTGCCATATGACTACCAACTATTATGCCCTTCCCTTTAAGGAATGACAAAATTTCTGTATGAGAAATATTCAGTTCTTTAGCGATTTGAAATATTCGACGTTTAGCCATATAAAATTATGATTCAATCTTTTCTATTTTTTCAGAAGTAGTATCTTTTTGTTCAGGATCATCTATTGTATTATTGCTATTTTCAGATAAAGTCTCTTCCGAGTCTAAGATTACTTCTTCCTCATCAGGGGTTTCATTTTGGTTTTCTTCCACAAATGTCTGAACTGCATCATAGATTTTTTCCAGCGTGGTATCAGCAATTCCCTTAATTTCAAGCAATTTTTCTTCATCAGAATTCAATAATTCTGATACTGTTGAAATACCACTGTCAGCAAGTGGTTTCAATGCACGAGCTGGCATTCCGGGTATATCGGTTAATAATTTTTCCTGCTCAGCATTTTTTCTGTCATATTCCATTTTACCAAATGCATCAATGCGATATTCTGTCACTTCAGCAGCCAAATTTATATTGACACCACCTCTTCCAATTGCAAATTCAAGTTCATCATCGTCAAAAATTGCAATACAATATTTACGATCATCATCTATATACAAATCCAGTGGTTTCGCAGGAGACAGGGCTCGGGATACTAAAATTTCAGATTGTTCGCTGAAATTGATTATATCAATTTTTTCATTATTTAATTCCCGCACAATGGCTTGAATTCTACTGCCGCGCATTCCGACACAAGCACCGACAGGGTCAATACGTCGATCATGAGACTGAACAATGATTTTTGCTCGTTCACCAGGATGTCTGGAAATTGCGCGGATTTCAATCACCCCATCTTCAATTTCCGGCACCTCCATTTCAAACAGTTTAAACAAAAAGTGGTTGTCACTCCTCGAAATCATAATATCAGGACCCCTGGACGTGATTTCTACGGATTTAATGACCGCACGGACGGCATCTCCCCGACGGTACCTTTCAGATTTAATTTGCTCTTTACGTGGCATTCTTAATTCTGCATGCTCAATATTAACAAAGGTATTATCCCGTTGAACCTGGTGAACGGTACCGATAATAATTTCACCTACACGATTTGCATAATCTTCATAGATATATTTTTTCTCAACATCCTGAAGTTTTTGGGCAAAGAATTGTTTGGCAAGGTGAATCATCCTCCGGCCAAATATTAATGGATCAATAATCTCAATATATGATTCGCCCACGTCCAAATCTTCCGCAAGTTCAGGATCTATCTTAAAAATTTCATCTAATGTGATTTCCATCACCGGATCTTCCATATTATCAACAATGGTTTTTTCTACATAAATTTCAAACTCACCCTTATCCAGATTGACGATTACACTGCAATTACTTGCATCACCACGTTCACGCTCCACCAAATGGAGGAATAATTCCTCAATGATGGTACCGAGTTCTGATCGCTCTACATTTTTTTCTCGAGCAATTTCCGAAAAAACTTCAATTAATTCTCTATTAACCAAAACGCCTCCAAAATGGATTAAAACCTAATTTTTACTTTAGCCGATTCAATTTCATCAAATTGAATGAAATTGATCGTCCCATTAACAAATTTCCCATCAAAACCCTTATCAGTAACTTGGCAAATTTCTACTTGAGTCGGTTCTGAATCACCCAACATTATTAATTGAATCTGACGACCCATATTTTTCTCGAATTGAATCGGATGAACCAGTGGTGCATCCACACCGGGAGATGTCACTTCAAGTTGAACGCCTTCAGGATATATTGAATCCAATAAGCCGGAATCACGAACATTTCTTGCGATTTTTGCAGTGGTAGATAAATCCACCGGCTCCTTTCCATCTATGATAATTTTCAATCTGGATTGGGCACCAAATTCCAGACAATCCAACAACACAATGTGCTCTGGGATAAAATCACCGATATTTTGTTTCAATTTATTATCCATCGTTATGTAAAAGAAAAGTGGGTTGGGCAACCCACTTTTCGGGGAGGAATGTACTTGATTTTAGAAGTCAATCAAAGACTAATTCGGCATGAATTCAGCTCTGTTTCATACTGGATATTTTGCCACTTAATTCATCTGCTCTTTGCTGTAAATCGTTATTGTTTTTGAAATCAATTATTATGCGGTTCACCAGTTCTGATGCTGTGCTTTTATCTCCACCCGCAATAGAAAGATTGGCTAGGTTAAGAGATGCCCAGGCTTTTTCAACCTTCGAGTTAGAATGTTTTATAGATATTTTCTGATATTTGATGGCATTTGATAAATCATGTTTTGATAGATAAATATTCACCATTGCCTGGTAGGCTGACCCCATTAAAAGCGGATTCCTTCCTTTGACTACGTATCGTTCAAAATAAGGTAATGCTAAATCAAATTCGCCTTTATCAAGATAAATTCGCCCTAAATAAAAACTGGCATTTCGACCCGCTCCCGTACTTTCAAATTCATCAATCACCGCCTGCAAGTGAATCATGGCATTATCTTCATCGTTTAGATCTATAAACACCATTGCTTTGCTGATTGTATATTCAGCCATGTCCCTGTTGGCCCCCTGGCTTCTCAAATATAAAGATCCAAGGACGATGACGGAAAGAACACCCAAAACAATTCGAGTGTAGAATTGTTTTTTATCCGTCAAATGGGTTTTGATTGAAAAAATACTCTCCAGGAATGGATCCCGTTGAATTTCTTTTCTGGAAATTTTTCTTTTTGGTTTTAACATGATTATCTCCGTTTTTAGTACCCCCGACTGGAGTCGAACCAGTATCTAATCCTTAGGAGGGATTTATTCTATCCATTGAACTACAGGGGCATCCTGTGAAATTACTCCTGATTTTGAATGGAGTAAAAGAAAGAAAAGAAGATTATTATATATTTTTTCTTTCGTGAATTAGATCACGTGTCATTAGAGAAGTAACGATTTTTTTTGGATCTTTTTTATTGAATAATATTTGGTAGACGCCTTCCGAAATTGGCATCTCTACATCATATTTATTTGATAAATCGTAAACAGATTGAGTTGTTTTAACACCTTCGGCAACCATTTCCATTGGTTCCAGGATGGCTTCCAGTGATTTTCCATTGCCAATTTCTTCCCCGACAAACCGATTACGGCTATGACGGCTTAAGCAAGTGACAATTAAATCTCCAATCCCACTCAACCCAGAAAAAGTATCTGCTCTGGCACCCATGGCAACGCCCAATTGTGTTATTTCAAATATACCCCGTGTGAGCAGAGCTGCTTTTGTGTTATCACCAAATCCTATGCCATCACAAATACCTGAAGCAATGGCGATTATATTTTTCAGGGAGCCGCCTAATTCCACACCGCGAATATCATTGTTTCTATAAACACGAAGTGTATCAGACGAAAATATTTCCTGAACAAATGATGCTGTTTCTTCTGATTTAGATGCGGATACCAACGTGGTGGGATGGTTAGCAATTACTTCTTCTGCGTGGCTTGGGCCGTACAGAGAAACAATTTTATTTGTTTCAAATGTCAATGATGATTCAATTACCTCACTCATAGTCTTGAGCGTTCCATTCTCAATTCCCTTTGCGACATTTATGATCACTGCATCTCTGGGAATAAAAGGACCTGATTTCAATATCGTTTCACGCATGGCATGGGATGGCACAGCAACAACAATACAGTCCGCCGATTTTAAGCTGGGGGCTAATTCAGATTCAAAATGAATATTTTTATGAAAAGAAAACCTGTTTAATCGAGGGTGTTTTCTGGTTGAAGCCATCCTGTCCAGAGCATGTTTTTTATAATGCCAGGCAACGACAGAATGGCCATTTACGGCAACGATTTGAGCTAATGCACTCCCCCAAGAACCGCAACCAAGTAAGGTGACATTCGCCACTGTCAATCCATATACATGGATTCAATCACCGATGACCAGTTATCATTGATCTGTTTGCGCCTGATTTTTAAGGTTGGCGTTAATTCACCGTCATCAATGGTAAAATCTCTTGATAGAATTGAAAATTTCTTTAATTGTTGCGGATTCGAGAAATTTACGTTTAATTCATTTACCCGAGATTGAACTTCTGAAAATATTTCATCACTTTCTGTGAAGTCAGATAGCGAGTGACCTTTCTCAATGAGCATGTCTATTTGCTGTTCTGGATCTTTTGGAATTTCATTGGAGTCCACCCCCAATTTATCGCGTAATATTACACTAACATCCAGTGTAAATAATGCAGAACAATATTTTCTCCCATCCCCAACAAGGAAACATTGAGATACCAATGGAATTGATTTCATCGTTTCTTCAATGATTAAAGGTGCAATATTTTTTCCACCGGAAGTCACATATATTTCTTTTTTTCGACCTGTAATCTTCAAAAAACCCTCATCATCAAGTTCGCCAACATCACCGGTATAAAGCCACCCATCAATGATTGTTTCATTCGTTGCTTCGGGATTTTTATAATACCCTTTCATCACATGGTCACCTCGAATGAGGACTTCACCATCTTCCGCAATTTTGATTTCTGTTTCAGGAATAGCCGGTCCTACCGTCCCAATTTTATTCGCATCTAAATGGTTTGCGGTTGCTGCTGCTGCATTTTCTGTCATACCATACCCTTCGAAAAGTGGAATATCTAATGATTGAAATAATCGTAATATATCTGTGTTGATTGGGGCGGCGCCGGAAACTAAAAATCGCGCGTCAGCAAATCCGATGGCCTCCTTTAATTTTCCTTTTAATAAATTGGAAAGACCGGGAATTTTTAATCCATACTTTAGGATAGCTTTCCCATCAATGGCTGATTTCAAATTTGAATATATTTTTTCATAAATTCTCGGAACGCCAATAAAAAGATGGGGTCGGACTTCTTTGGCATAGTCCACAACCTTTAGTGGACTATCGCAAACATATAGATGCAATGCATTTTGAACCCAATAATTAATATCAACAAACTGACCGAAGACATGAGCAAGCGGTAACCAGGATACGTATCGTTCACCCTGATAAAACTTGAAAACCTCATTACTGACCCTGATCTCAAATGACCATGTCTTATGGGTTAATTCTACGCCCTTTGGTTTTCCTGTTGTACCGGAAGTATAAATCAAACATGCGGTATTATTTTCAGTTAGCTGGTTGAGAATTGAATGAACAGTATTATTAGAAACGGCTTTTCCCTTTGAAAGAAATTCATCCCATGAGATGAATTTATCATGATCTAATACTTCGACCCCATTCATCATGACAACTGTTTCAACTTGTGGAAGATTTTCCATGACCTTTAGAATACGATGGTTCGGCATTTTATCAATATCACCATTGTCCATGGGATTATTTCCCACGAATACAACTTTAGAATCAGAATTATCAACGATCCATTCGACTTCTTCTGGTGAACACGTATGATATACACCTACCGCTACACCCCCAATCGTTTGGGTCGCAAGATACCCGGCAAACCATTCTTTTCGATTATAGCTATATATACTTACCTTCTCATTAACACCCACTCCGCAAGCATAGAGCGCTTTGGATATATCCATTATTTCGGAATAAAGATCTGACCAAGTAGTTGAAATCCAATTATTATCATGATTTCTTGTTGACAATGCTGGTTCGGAACCATATTTGTCTGCATTATTCTTTAGTATTTGTGGTGTTATCTCCATGATCAACTCCTAATGGTTATGTTTATTATAATTCTAAAATTTAATCAAATCGTTATTTATAAATTAGACTTAAATCATGTATATAACAATTTGACTCTCAATTGAGATCGATAATAAGTTTTGCCCCGATTTACATAGCTTTTTTGCCGGAGTGGCGGAATTGGTAGACGCGCACGACTCAAACTCGTGTATCGAAAGGTGTGGGGGTTCGAGTCCCCCCTCCGGCACTAACTTTCATTTTTATAACCGATAAAAAATAGCTTGCATCCCATTGTTTAAACTTTTACTTTAACCCTATCAAGGTGCTGGCTTGGTACCTTTGGTATGTGGAAGGGGTAGACGTTCACTTAGTTCCGAGGTCTTTGTGAACTCTACCCCCTTTTCTTTGTATCCTAAGTTCATCAAACGCTTTAAGTGATATGTTTTTATCTTTATAAACTGAGAGAAACCGATCAATATTATCCACCTCAACAAGCGCTTTAAGCATTACAATATTTTCACTTAATCGTTGGCGTGCAATCCGAATACCATAGCGCACCGCATCCCATTTTTCCAATTGAATATTTTGATAGATTCCGGTGAGTTGAAGGAATACTTTTAGCCCGTGCCTTCGCGGATGGTTCCCTATTATTTTCCATAAATGTTCCCATTCCCTATGGGCTTGCTTATACTGATTGGCATTGAAATACAGAATTCCCTGATCAAATAATTCAAATTCTGTTATTGATTCAAGCATAAATAAAAAAGGGTCGCTTTTTGGCGACCCTTTTAACAATCTGCTTCATGATGAAAGAAGTTTATTACTTTTTCTTCTTTTTACCATCATCTTTAGGTTCATGCAGTTCTTTTACATTATTTTGCAATTGTGTTATCGTTTGTTCTATATCAGAGAATTTACGTCTGTTTTGACGGCGCTGACTGTCGAATGAGTTCTGAAGATCATTCAAAGCATTATTGGCTTTATCAATTTTTAAATCCGTAATACGACTGTACTCATCCAGATTGTATTGAACTTCGTCAATTTTATCGTTGAGTTCAGAGGCGGTTGTATTGATGAGATTGGTATTTACAATAATATCTTGCTGAGCTTTCCGTATATGCTTTCCGCGACCTTCAAAACGTAAATTCAGATTGCGCAAATCTTCCCGAAATTCTTTATCTATCACATCCAGATGTTCCTGGTCATTTTGATTGAGAACATCCATCCTGGCTTTCATATCATCTGACAGCCATTGAAAATACCCACCTGCTGCAATGATGATGATTAATACTCCAAAAATGATTTTATCTTTAATACTCATTTATTTCCTCATTATATCGTTAACTAATTCCTTCCAATCTTTTTTCCCATTCACTCAGTTCTCTCTCTTCGCCATCTTCTTTCTCTTCTTCTGGTTTTTTATCGGAAGAATCAACTTCAACTTTCGGTGTTCCACCTGCTTTAATTTGCTGAATTAATTTTTCTTTTTCCTCAGAGCTCTTTTTAAGGGATCCCATTAATTCATCCACTTCTTTATTGAAATCATCAATGGTTGCTTCCAGTCTTGACATGAGTTCATCCAAAAGTGACTGACCATAGGATGCGTTGATGCCATCTAATAAATCATCAAGTTTAGTTTGTAGATACCCTTCCCGGGCTTCTTTTTTTCCGAAATCAATACTCATAAAGTGAACTTCAAATTCATGACGTCTGTTAAAAATTGGAATGCGAAATTAACACAGTTTTATTTTAATATAATGGGATTTATTTTGAATTTCACTTGGGACGAAAATCATTTCTAATCATTCCATTATAAATGGGATTAAAAATCTTCTGTTGTAAACGATATGGCATAGCAGGATCCGATTGTTTCTCAATTTGACCGCTCCCACCTACCGTAGATTGGGACCCCCGTTTAAAGATGCTGCGTTCTGCAGCGACTTGTATATTGATTCGATCGCTAACCTGCACATATATGACATAATCATATCGTCTCAATGCACCGCGAAGTTGAATGGGCTTTGTAATCAACATATCACTTTCTGCGGCATATATGTCTATATCGTAATCCAATTTGACGAGTATCTTTCTGCATTTATCCAGGACGTCTGATTTGGGAATATTATATTGGAATTCACGTGCCATCCTGGGCGGATTGGCGCATTGTGCTATTTGAAAAATAAGAAATATACTGAAGAATACCTTTCGCAAGAAAAAACCCTTTAATATATTTCAAAAATAGATGGAACTTCTTTTAATTCTGGAACGGGTTGGGAAGAATGCATAAAGTCCGGATTATAATAAACCAGTTTTAATATACTCAATTTTCCAGAAAAAATTTGTAAGTCTGTTGCAGGCAGTAAAACAGATGAATTTAAAAATAATTCAATAACTGCAGGTGTAACTGACCAGGTTGAACGGTAGAAGGCCCGGGAATATTTTTGGTCTAAAAGATTGGCATATGTGCCGGACGGTCCTGACTCCTGTTGATTCATTCGTTTAGGAGGTCCATACACTTCAGAAATATTTTTTTCCAGTCTTCGAAAATCTGCAATTTGTCCATCAATATTATCCAATGAAATCACAACGTCAATTTCGACTTTCCAAAACCCGCTGTCTGCATAAAAATAAGAGACAGATACAGAATCAGGCCCCAATGAACCAATAAAAGTTTGAAATACAGCCAAACTATCGGTGGATTCCTTTTTCGTAAGTGTTGTTGGAATATCAGTACCTCTTTGGCTTCCCCAGGCGAACCCTTTATAGCCTGTATCTAAACCAGAAGGAATTTGCAGAGCCGCCGTATCTAAGACTGCGTTTTCTGAACCATTAGACAAATCTGGTGATGAAGGCACATCCTGTGACGCACCGAAAGAAATTATGATTAATGCTGAAAATAAAGACTTCATTCTGTTTCCCATCCTTCTTTTACCACTTCAAAATACATTATCAATTTTTGGCAATCAAGTTCTATTGAATGATTGTGCCAATACGATTAAATCGTGGAATCCATGTTTTTAAATTTAATGAAAAATATGAAAACAATGCTTCACCAAGGATATGGGCTTTCGGTACAAAGCCCCAATAGCGAGAATCCAGGCTATCATCGCGATTATCTCCCATAGCCCAATAATAATCTTGTTCGACCGTATAATAGTCAAGATTTCCAATGGGTTTTCCATCCATAAGAAACTGTCCCTTTGGAAATGTATTCGACCAAGGGACCAATAGTCCACCTTGAGGATAATATGGTGCATATACAGACATTTTGCCCTTACGACGATAAAGCTCATCTGGACTGACCATGGTAAAAGGGTATTCATCTTGCCCGTTAACCAATTTCAATTCATGGCCATCTAAAAGCATTAAGTGGAGGAGTAACTTGGTATTATCTGGTGAGACGGCTATCTGATCTCCTTTCATGGGCATCCTTAAAGGCTTAAAATAATCTTTATTTCCTTGATCTCCCAAAAAGATGTCTTGTTGTGTATAATTAGATGAAATGGGAGACATGATAAATTTACCATTCACAGGAAGTGGATACGGCTCACCGTTTATATAAATTAATTTATTATTGACTTCGAGTGTGTCTCCAGGCTCAGCCACACATCGTTTTACGTATTTTTGTTTGGTATCTCTTGGAAATTTAAAAATAATGACATCCCCCCTTTTTGGTTCACGAAAGGATGGGAATTTTATTGACGGAATATCAAATCCTACATCCGTGTAGGGAATGCCAATCCAGTCTGGTGTACGCATGCCATAGACAAACCGATTCCCCGCAAGAAAATCTCCTGTCATTATTGTATTTTCCATGCTGCCTGTGGGTACAATATATAATTCGAAAATGGTCACCTTCAGGGTTAAAACAATAATGACCAGAATAAATAAAGACCTGACTTCGTGGATTATTTTAGAAATTTTTGAATTCATAAGCGGCGAAATTACTTCAGTTGAGCCTTCAAGGTGAAACGAATATTAGCCTTTTCGAAGCGAAGGCGCAATAATACAAATTGAATGCTAATATCACTTAGACCAGAATTAAATCCACATTGTCTAAATCCCCATCTTAACCTTCCCCGCAACGGGGAAGACACATAGGGTTTTTATTTTCCAATTCATATATATTATTACTCCGGTGGATATTAGTCGTAAATATTGTATTCAAATATTTTTCTAATTTGGACTGAATTAACCGTGTTAAATCTACGATGATAAAGGAAACGTTAAACAAGTCTCCCCATAATAAAGCTCATATTCCTTTTTGACACTCCTTCGTCGATTCAACATTAACACGGTTGATGGACTCCAAATTTCTTCAATTTCTTTACGACTATTCATCGCTGGTTTAATATCAATTCTTTCTTCCACGTCTTTGAATTGTGAAATGCATGGTAAGTAAATGAAAACATATATTTGTCTATTTTTAACTGCGAACAGGCGATCCACCCTTCTATGCAATTGTATTAGTCTAAACTGATTCCTTTATAATTTTTAATAATGGGCGTTTTATTCAGCATGACAGTAGCCACATCCAATCGAATGTCTTTATCATCATCTTGTTCCGATAAAAAATATTGGATGGCTGATTCTAATTTCTGAAGTTTTGATTCATCCACTTTTAATGCGGGGCCGCCCATTTGATCTTTTGTGGCAGTTTTAACCTCTACAAATACCCATTCATCATTTTTTTGTGCAATAATATCCAATTCACCATAATGGCTGCATGTTCGATTCATTTCAATAATTTTATATCCTTGATTATAGTATTGCAATGCCACCAATTGTTCCCCCAGTGGGCCAATCTTTTTATTGGATTTTAACCAATGCATATTTGGAAGATTCTCTCGTACCGGTTTAAATGATTTCCGATGGATGGGTGTGGCCTTTAATTCACGTAAAGCATTCATATGATACTGTGTACCATATCCTTTATGCTTGGCAAACCCGTATTCTGGGAAAATAGGATCAATATCTTTCATAATACCGTCTCGCGTCACTTTTGCGATGATGGATGCGGCACTGATACATTCTACTTTATTGTCCCCATCAATAATACCTTCGTTCCTGATAGTTTGATCCGGGAATCCAAATCCATCGATTAATGATTTATAGGGTACCTTCTCAAGTTTGATAATGGCTTTCCCCATGGCTTTAAAGGTAGCCTGGAGGACATTTATTTTATCTATGGTGCGATGGGAGACTATACCGATCCCAACATCAGCAATTTCATTGATTTCTTCAAATAACTTTTCTCGTTTTTTTTCTGTGAGTTTTTTAGAGTCGGCCAACCCCTCAATACCGTGATTCTCAGGCAAGATTACGGCTGAGGCCACCACAGGGCCCGCTAAAGGACCTCTACCCGCTTCATCTACGCCTGCAATTATTTCCAATTGACTTCCCAAATTTTAGACCCATCCGATTGGAGCCAAAGCGCTCCGGATTGATCCGTTCGATGGATTTTATCTGCATATTGACTCATTCGATTCATAACATCTTTATTGGGGTGACGAAATTTGTTTTTGTATCCCACTGAAACTACAGCGATTTTAGGCAGGACTCTTTCAAGAAAATATTCCGATGAACTGGTTTTGGATCCATGATGTCCGACTTTAAGCACATCAGACTTTAGGGCTTCGTTGAATTGACTAATTTGAGCCTCCCCTTCCAATTCTAAATCGCCTGTAAATAGGAAAGATGTTTTTCCGTAAACCAACCTCATGACAATACTGGCATTGTTTACATTTCGCGTGCGTTTGACAAAATGTGAATCGGGCGTAAAAAATGTTAAATAACAGTCTTGAGATAAGGATACCACTTGCCCGGGAATCGGTTGCAAAACCACAGTACTATCTTCAAGTAATTGAGTCATGACTGTCTTATACGCCCAGGAATCATAATCCAAATATGTATCGAATGCTGTATCAATGGGGAAAGATTCACTGACAGAAATGAGACCACCAATATGATCGCTATGAGGGTGCGTCATAATCAGATAATTTATTCGATTAATATCAAAGTGTTTGAGTACAGGTTTCACCACCAATTCACCATAATCGCGACTTCCAAATCGTTGACCGCCGTCAATTAGAATAGTTTGTTTATTAGGAAGTTTAACGATAATTGCATCTCCCTGCCCCACATCCATATATATAATGTTTAAAAATTGGGATGATAATGCCATTTTCCATATAAATAGGGAACCCATCAATAAACCGGGAAAAATGGCGTATCTCCGATATTTTTCCATGAATAAAAGAAAAACGATGATTAATCCAATAAAATACATCACTATACCCATTATTGTGAATTGGTTAACCTCAATTACTGCGAAAGGAACCTGGGCAAAAATATCTGCAGTCCATGAAATTACTTTTGACATGAACCATGCGCTTTCCCCAATCCAATCACCCAGAAACGGTATCCATCCAAAAAACAGAATGCAAAAGCCAATCGCCACCAATACGCCAATAATAGGAACAATAATAATATTGGCTATCAGGGAAATGATCGGAATTCGACCGAAATAATATGCCGTAATGGGCAGGGTACCTATCTGGGCAGAAAAGGAAACTAAAAATAAGCCATAAATAAATTGAAGCGGTTTGGACTGAATGGCATTTACCCGCAACCGATCGGGAAGAATATCCTGAATCAATTGATAAAAAAATATAATTGACGCTACCGCCGTGTAGCTAAAAAGAAATCCCAAATCCATGATGTACAATGGATCATATAGTAACAATATAAATGCGGACAGGAAAATGGTGTTCCATAGATTTCCTTCCCGATTCGTGATGGGCGTTACCATATAAATCCCTGCCATGAGACTGGCGCGTATAACGCTGGGCTTCCCGCCGGTGAGAAAGCAAAAGAAAATGAGCCCAATTATAATAAGGAGACGATCCCATCCCCAGGGAAGACGAAATAACTTGGCAATCACCATGAGAATAATCAGAACATAACCCACATGGAGGCCGGAAACTGCCAAAACGTGAATCACCCCTGTATTCGTAAAGTCTTCCCTGATTTCCGGATCAACGGATGTTTTATCCCCCAGGATTAATGCAGTTAGAAGCCCAAATGGCCCTCCTATCTTTTCTTTGAACACATTCCGTATCCATTGTTGTATGGATTGAATATTTGTGATTTCAAATGATTCAATCGTTATCATATCCGTTTCGTCCGTGTAGATGCGTCCGAAGATTCCTTTTCGCCCATAAAAAGATTTGAAATCAAATTCGCCGGGATTTCTGGGATCTTTAATTTGAAAAAAATCGCCAGTGGTGGCTATTTTCATCCCTACTGAGATAACTTGATTTGTTTCGGAAAATAATAATATGGAGGGAAAGTCGATTAATAGCGTATCCAATTGGATCAATGGGGAGCTTAATCGAAATCGAAATCCTTTTTCTCTATCTACAACTTCTTCAACAATTCCGGTTACGGAAACTCGGGAATCATTTAAGGCAATAGCCGTGTTATCGTTATTATTGACCCCATCCCGTCGTATTTCTGTTTGGGCATATCCTAACAGGCATAAAACTAAAGCGGCAAATACATACACATTTCGCCAACGGAATAAGAATATAATTAGTGAAATTAGGAATAGGGTTATGACAGTCCAGATGGGGAGCCAGCTTAAAAATATTCCCAAGAGGTAGGTACATAAAATGAATATAAATGGTGCTGATTTCAGCTTTAATATTAAACCCATAAGGTCAAATATAACGGAAATAACAATAATGACCTATATTTAACAATTTCAGGAATTGCTTATTAAAGTTACATTTTCTAAGCTTGTGACCGTTTTATGAGCCAATAATAACAATAACAGAGGGAATCAATCATATAATGAATAAGAAATCAGGCGCACTTATCGTTTTTGGAATTATACTCTTTTTTCTCATCTTTTATGGTGTGGAGTTTTTTGAAGGTATTTGGTCGTTTCCTTCTTTTAGTTTAGTCCCATTTATCATCGTAGCTCTCTTGGGAACGGGAATATTTACAACTATATATTTGGGATTTCCTCAACTTCGCTATTTAAAGCATGGAATTAGAGTTACACGTGGTTTGTATGATGATCCTGAAGAAGCAGGAGACTTAAACCATTTTCAAGCCCTGACTACTGCCCTTTCTGCCACAGTGGGGATTGGAAATATTGCCGGTGTAGCCACAGCCATATATTATGGAGGTCCCGGTGCCTTATTTTGGATGTGGATTACAGCATTTTTCGGTTCCGCTTTAAAATATGCAGAATGTACACTTGCGGTTGAATATCGTGATTTTGATAATCAAGGTATGACAGCAGGTGGACCAATGTACACCATTGAAAAAGGGTTGGGCATTAAATGGCGCTGGTTAGCCATTATGTTTGCGTGTTTTGCAGTTATTTGTTCATTTGCTACCGGTAACGCCATTCAATCTTTTACCTTATCAGATCAACTATTATCCGAAGTTACCCAAGTGGTGGGCACGAATCATTGGTTAACCATTAAACATCAACTTACCGATTGGTATGCTGTATCCATTCAACAGGTAATTAATGGCATGGCAATTGCATTTATTGCCGGGTTAGTAATTATTGGCGGCATTAAACGGATTGGAAATGTGACCTCTAAGTTGGCACCTTTTATGGCTGCCTTATATGTTATAGCTGCTTTGTTGATAATTTTAGCGAACATTGGTGATATTCCTGCCAGTTTTGCTAAAATATTTTCCATGGCTTTTAACCCACCTGCAGCCGTGGGCGGCATTGCAGGAGGCACATTACTCGTCATCATGAATACGATGCTATGGGGGGTGAAACGTGGACTTTATTCAAATGAAGCAGGACAAGGAAGTGCTCCAATCGCTCACTCTACTGCTAAAACTGAATTTGCTGTTAGAGAGGGTGCGGTTGCTCTTTTAGAACCCTTTATTGATACGATCATCATTTGTACGCTTACGGGACTCACAATTATTGTAACCGGCGCATGGATGCATACGGAATTTTATACCACAAGAATAGACCCTGAATTTGCGGGTTCACTCCTAAATGGAAGCTTGCTTACATCATTGGCATTTAAAGATGGATTAGCATATATCTTTCCTTTTGGAGATAAAATTATCACCCTGGGCGTATTACTCTTCGCCATTTCAACAGTCATTAGCTGGTCATTTTATGGCGACCGATCAACAGAATATCTTTTCGGAGAAAAAGCAATCCCGGTTTATCGTGGATTTTATATTTTCTTCGTCTTTGTTGGAGCGGTTGCCAGTCTCGAAGCCATTTGGTCTTTTGGAGATGCGGCACTTGGATTTATGACATTTCCAAATCTCTTATCAATTATTCTTCTTTCCGGTGTCCTAAAGAAATTGACGAAAGAGTATTTCGAAGTAGAGCATCCGACGTTCAAGTAGCGCTATTATTGGGCTGAAGCCCAACGTTACCCTTATATCTTACCCCGACTTAAAAGTCGGGGTAAGTATATAGTAGCAAAAATGACCCTACCCCTCGGGCAAGGTTTGTAATGGAACAAAATAGAGGGGTTTACGTCAGAAAAAGATTTTAACTATTATACCAATTACGAATCCATGAATAATGAACTATTAGCCATTGGTCAACGTGCCGCACGTGATGCAGGAGCAATCATTCTTAAGGCACTTAACCATCCCAGAAGTCCTGATTTTAAAGGGCGAACCAACTTAGTGACATCAACAGATCTACACGCTGAAGAAGTTATCATTTCAAACATTAAAAGTGAATATCCTAATCACGCCATTTTGGCGGAAGAAAGTGGAGCTGATGAAAACAACTCCGAATATGAATGGGTCATCGATCCACTGGACGGTACCACTAATTTTGTCCATGGCTATCCCTCCTTTGCGGTTTCAATCGCATGTTTAAAAAAAGGGATTCCTCACATAGCTGTGGTCCTTGAATTACCTTCGAATCGATTATTTACAGCGACAAAGGGTGAGGGTGCATTTGTGGATGAGATTCCCATTCATGTATCCGGAAATACGTCATTAAACTGGAGCCTCCTCGTGACAGGATTTGGTTATGAACACGGTAGGAATTGGGAAGCCAATATGGCATTATTTAAAAAATTTACGGAAGTCACACAGGGTGTCCGGCGATTAGGCGCTGCAGCTGTAGATTTATGTCATGTGGCTTGCGGTATGGTGGATGGTTTTTGGGAGTTCGATCTACACCCCTGGGATACGGCGGCAGGTATATTAATTGCATCCGAAGCAGGTGGTATGGTTTCCCAAATGGATGGGAACGAATACGATATTCATAAAAATCATATTTTGGTTACTAATGGAGAAATTCATAAGGAAATGTTGGCGATTACAAAGCCAGTTGTTGAATTATCTAACCGATAAAAAATGAATTGGTTGTTCTCCAACACCCAACTTCAATAAATCTCCCGGTTGAATATATCCAACGCCGCTGGGTGTTCCTGTAAAAATTAAGTCCCCTTTCATGAGGGGAATCATTCGGGATAAAAAACTGATTTGCTGCGGAATCGAAAAAATCATCTGGCTTCCATTCCCCCTTTGCCGAATTTCTCCATTTATTCTTAACCAAAAATCATCTGTAATATTTTCCGATTGAAAAGTCGAAACAACTGCGGATCCTTTAAATGACTTTGCCAATAACCATGGCAGTTTCGATTCCTTCAGTTTCGTTTGTAATTTACGGTCTGTTAAATCTAAACCAAGTGCATACCCATGGATAAAATCATCTGCATCATTTTCTGAAATATTTTCACCGTTTTTACCAATTAAAACGACTATTTCTAATTCATGATGAATTTCACGATCTATAGGTAAAATAATTTCTTTGGCGGTGTTTAGAGCGGGGATTGATTTTTGAAAGAAAAAAGGTTGGCCTGGCACCTCATGATTAAGCTCTGCTGCATGGGTGCGATAGTTCCGGCCAATACAATAAATATTCCTGACGGAAAACCGATCACCTTGATGGTCTATAACGGTATAATCCATTATGGTTAACTCAACTCACTCAGATGTAATTTAATCGCATCATTAAAGGAATATACCCCATCATCCGTGACGCGGCCGATGGTGGTTGCGGGAATCCCGATGGTCATACACACTCTTTCAAATTCCATTAAATCTGATTCTTTAATAGTTACAATCACGAGACCCTGTGTTTCGCCGAATAGCAGTTCATATATTTTGAGTTTTCTGGAGAAATGAATTCGAGCACCTAATTGGGTATTATTCCCTAAAGACTTGGCTATGGATACGGCAATTCCACCCCGTCCTACCGTTCTGGCTGATTGAATAAACCCACCTTGAATTCCGGTTAAAACTGTTTCTTGCAGGCGCGATTCCATCAAGAGATCAACAACCGGTTCAGACCCTGTATTTTCTTGATTAACGATGGATAATAATTGACTCCCCCCCATTTCGCCACGATGGCTGCCCAGCATGGATACAAATAAATTTGCTTGAGGAAAATTATTTGGAAATAGCTCCGGTCCAGTTCCTGCCCCAGCCGTACAGAATTCACCTGTCATGGAGCCACCCCTTTGTTCAAACGACATATGCTGCACATTAATATTTAAATGTTTCCCTGCATTTTGAATTCCTTTGAGATAGGAACCCTTTTCTTCCAGATTCAAATTGGAAACTGCAATAAAACCGGTGCATACTTCAGGACGTATTCCTGCGCAGGCCAGTTGTCTCGTACTATTGGCAATTGCCGCAACTGATTTCATTTTAAAGTCTTTATAATGATTGGTTTCATTGTTATTTACAGCTAATCCATATAGGCGATCTGATTGTTTAAAAAATGCAATATTACCTCTTTTGCGGATTTTCTTTTGAATGGCATGAAATGGCTTCGTTTTAATAGTATTTTTCATGAGAGAAATCAACTCATTGTTATATCGTTTTTTCTCCTTCAGTTTTGATTCAATCGCACTGGGAATAGATGTTTGAATTTTAATTTCATCAAAACGCTTATGTTGGCTTACCATTCGAGTTAATATAGATGTGGGAATATGACCGGCGATTTTATTCTTATGAACTATGTTAATATTATTCTCTTTGGTTATCCGGCCTATATCTAGATAATTACATTTTTTCTCTTCCACTAATTCGTTGAATACATCTTGATTATCTTGATTCACTAAAATCAATAATCCATACATTCCTTTTCTGGATAAGATATTTAAATTTTCCGACTGTTCGATTGGCATGATGAGCCCACGGCCATATTGTATTAACATTTGATAGAGCGAATACCCCAGTCCACCCTTATATACAGGAATAGCCGATTCAAACCAGACTTGTGTATTTAATGTTTGAATGGTTCCTTTAAGGTTTGTACCGGAAATGAAATATGCGTGTTTAACTATTTGTGGTTGGATTGACGAACGATCGGGGATCGCTCCCAATGTAAAATATCCTTTTCCCCTGGAGATTGTAGCAAGCTTTTTAGCATTCAAAGCGTGAATTGTATTTTCTGATATTCGGTTACGTGGATCATCATTCCCTTGAGCTGTCAATATTAATTTTGACATATCATTGGCCTGAACCTCAGCTTGAGATGTTTCAGAATCAAACATACTTTGCGTTTGATATGATTTCCAGAAGTATTTGAAAAATAAATTTTCTGTTTTATTGGGAATGCGTCCCAACTCTTTTTGAAGCAATTGATAATTCATGGGTTTTACTTTTATACGCAATCGGGTTCCATATATATATTCATTAATTTGTCTGCCACAAAAACTCGAAGGATTTTAAGCGTTACATATTTTTCAATATTAATCATTTTTCTTCGAGTCTTTTTGTATTCGCGGTATATCTTTCATACTATAATAATCCCCAATCGTGATAAACAGTTTGAATCGTTTCCCAAAAAAAGCCTTTTCGTGTGAGAAAGTTTGTTAGCTTATTTTTTTCCTTATGATTCAGTGGGATATTTTTTTCTATTCTTCTTTTGGATAAATGGAATTCGATTAAACCGGATAGATCAAATTCACGATAAATATTATTGATTAATGTATCAACTAAATCCGGAGATAAATGATGGGGATACATTTCTGATTTTAATGCCCGAGGTCCGATTTTTTTATTTTTGACTTTTTCTTTTACAAAGGCTTTCCCGAATTCTTCATCATTCAAATATTTTCTTTCCATTAAGTATTGTATGGTTTTATCAACCTCTTCTTCGTCAAAATCTTTTTCATTAAGTCGTTTTTTCATCTCGGCGATACTTCTCATTCGGTAGCCCAATAATCGAAAGGCACTATCTCTGGCTTCCTGTAATCGCATTTTTTTACCATAAGATTCAATCTTTTCAAGGCTAACGGTATCACCAACATGTAACGGATTAGAAACAAAAACGTCTTCAGGAACCCTGAAGACGCTTTTGTCATCTAAATGTATAATAATTCGGTCACTGTATTTGGAGGACCGTTTTACTCTGACAATTTTACGGTTTGCCATTTTTCTCCGGTTTGGATTCATCCAATCCCATAAAAGATTTCACCTTAGTTACCACTTCCTTCATCACATCTTCGTTGTCTGCTAAAAAGTCTTTTGAATTTTCACGACCTTGCCCAATTTTCATATCACCGTAAGAAAACCAAGAACCCATTTTTTGAATAATATCACCCTGAAGTGCTAAATCCAATATATCTCCAATATAGGAAATACCTTGATTATACATGATATCAAATTCCGTTTGTTTAAAGGGAGGGGCTACTTTGTTCTTTACCACCTTAACGCGGGTGCGATTTCCCACTACATCCGTTCCGATTTTAATTGTTGTAATTCTCCGAATGTCCAATCGAATTGACGTATAAAATTTTAATGCGCGGCCACCGGGAGTGGTTTCCGGACTACCATACATGACACCAATTTTTTCACGAATTTGATTGATAAAAATAACGGCAGTATTTGAGCGACTTACTGTACCGGTTAATTTCCGTAATGCCTGAGACATGAGTCGCGCTTGAAGACCTACATGAGTATCACCCATTTCTCCTTCCAGTTCGGCTCTGGGAACCAGTGCAGCGACAGAGTCAATTACAATCACATCCAATGCGCCACTGCGGACAAGTGTTTCAGTTATTTCTAACGCTTGCTCCCCTGTATCCGGTTGAGATACCAACAATTCTTCTATATTGACTCCAAGCTTTTTTGAATATTGCGCATCCATGGCATGCTCGGCATCAATAAAAGCAGCATATCCGCCGGCTTTTTGCGCTTCCGCCACAATATGCAATGCAAGAGTTGTCTTTCCTGATGATTCAGGACCATAAATTTCTGTAATTCTACCTTTCGGAATTCCACCGACTCCAAGGGCTACATCCAGGGACAGGCATCCAGTGGATATACTATTATCAGACATGACAGGCTGATTGCCACCAAGACGCATAATGGATCCTTTGCCAAATTGCTTATCAACTTGAGTGATTGCCAGTTCTAATGCTTTTGTTTTTTTATTTTCTGTAGTTGCCATATATGGTCCTAAACTGAATTATTGCCAAAAAAGTGTGTGCTTAAAATAGTATAAACTGGCCCATTTGGGAAGAGTTCACTGCTGATAAATTGAAATTTTTCAATTTGAAATGGAATAGGGTCATAAGATGTGTTTAAAAATGATGAAATATCCGGTGCATTCTTCTGAGGATATTTTGCCCGGGCTAGGGTGATATGGGGATGAAAATTCTTCTCTTCTCTGGGAAAGCCAAGTGGATGCAACCCATTATGCACCATTTCCACTAATTGATTGAGTTGATCTAATGCACCCTCTAATCCAATCCACATAACGCGGGGCCGTTCGATTTTGGGAAAACATCCTGTTTTTTGAATAGATAAATCAAACGGTGTGATTTGATCTGCAACCTTTTGCATTACGCCACGCACTTCATCAATGGATTCATCAGGTGTATCACCGACAAATTTTATGGTCAAATGGAGTTGATCTTGCCTCACCCACCGAACCTTACCCGTTTTTTCTAAAATAGTTTCTTTTAGATTTCCTTGAAGATTAAAAACAGATTCAGGTACGGGAATCGCAATAAATGTGCGGATAAGTCTATGATTCATTTAATAGAAACAGACGGGTAATATTTAACGCCGCTTGGCTCGTCATGAGTTTATTGGTGATTCGAGATGGTGTAAATGTGAATTTATAGGCCTTTTCTCCTCCATCAAAACTGAGTCCGACATAGATTAGGCCCACGGGCTTTTCACCCGTTCCGCCTGTAGGGCCTGCAATGCCTGTGGTGGAAATACCAATGTCCGTTTTTAGCTTTTGACGAACGCCCTTGGCCATTTCCAGAGCCGTTTCTTCACTGACTGCACCGAAAAATCTCAAGGTTTCTTTTTTTACACCCAAAATATTTTCCTTAACATCATTGCTATAAGCGACAATCCCCCCTTTATAATAAGCTGAACTTCCGGATACATTGGTGAATCGATCACCGATGAGTCCGCCCGTACATGATTCAGCCGTAGCAATTGTTTTATTGCGTTGAATAAGTAAGTCTCCCACAGCATCTTCCAACCCGACCCCATCGCCCCCAAAATGATATTTGTTTATTGCCGGAGAAATTTGGTCAATTAAATCTTTAAAATCGGCTTCATCGTTAGATGATATTCTCAAATCCACACCCGTGAACCTTGGTAAAAAGGCAACCTGAACTTTAGGATAATTTTTAATAATCGAATCAATCTTTTCATAGAGGGCCGATTCCATTATACCTGTTGTTCGCATAACCGATATATGGTGTTTTACTTTAGATTTTGATGCCACCCAGGGGAGTATTGTGCCCGACATCATGGCTTTCATTTCTGCTGGAACGCCGGGCATGGCAAAACAATCATAATGATTATTGGTAAAATGCAATCCCCGCGCGGAGCCAACAGGATTTGGAATTGTTTCCCCCTTATCCGGTTTCATGGCTTGATTTCGGTTGGATTCAGGGATGGTGCGGCCGCGTGCAGCAAACTTCTCTGTGAGCAGGGTCCAATAAGATTTATCGAATTCAGGTTTGGCGTCGAAATAATCATAAAGGACAGTGGGCGTAATATCATCGTGGGTTGGACCTAACCCTCCTGTACATAAAACGGTATGAATGGATTGAGGGACGGCATCTAAAGCATTTACAATTGCCTCTTTATCATCCGAAACTGTCATGTGCCATTCTATAACTCCACCGGCACTGATTACCTTTTGACCCATCCATGCTGCATTTGTATCGGTGCGGGCACCATTTAACAATTCAGTACCAATGGTGATGAGAGCAATCTTCATAAGATATATCTGTAACTGAATAAAAGTACAAAGAAGGCCATGATTCCAGCTGCCACATCATCAGCCATAATACCCCATCCTCCGGGGAGTCGTTCCATCCATCTCACGGGGCCTGGTTTAAGAATGTCAAAAATACGAAATGCAATTAATCCAATCACACCAGTGGTTACCGTCACAGGCATCATAGAAAGGGCTAACCATTGGCCCACCCACTCATCAATTACAATTCTGGATGGGTCATGCTCCTTTGTATCCTGAACGACTGCATCCGATGCGAAAACGCCAATCAAGAAAAGGAAAAATGCAATAGCAGGAAGTACAATCGGGTTCACATCCTTGAATAATAAAAACCAACAAATAGTCGCAATAATGCTTGCCCATGTCCCTGGTGCCAAAGGGAGTTTGCCAATAAAAAATACAGTACTAATCCATTCAGCCGCCCTGGGATTCATGAATCAGTTCATAATCTCCTTGATTGCTTTCCGGTTTTCCTGAATGTAAGTAAATCCAGTGTATAGCGTAAAAAGGACAGCAACCATTGTGAAGTAATACACCAAATCGTACTCTTTAACAAAAGTGAGGTAATCGATGACTATAGACCAATTAATTCCCTTCAAACTCAAAATTGTAAGTGTAAAAATGATAATGCCAATCTGCACTCCTGTCTTGGATTTCGCAATTTTACTGGTCATCATAGTAAAACCTTTCCTCGACATAATCACCCTGAGCCCTGTCACAAATAAATCCCGGAAAATGATAAGAACGACCATCCAAAAATCGATCAAACCCATGACCGCAAATGAAATAAAAGCGGAAGAAACCAATATTTTGTCTGCGAGTGGATCCAAAAATCTTCCAGTATCTGTCACCATATCATTTTTACGCGCATAATATCCATCGTAAGCATCGGTTATGGATGCCACAATAAATATAAACAAAGCCCACTTTTGTGCATTGTCAAATTCGGCGAAGAGACATAAAATAAATACGGGAGTTAATAGAATCCTGAAAATTGTCAGTATGTTGGGTAATGTCATCATAGGACAGTTCTACCTTCTATGGCTCTAAATATGGTTGCATCATCAATGTATTCCAAATCTCCGCCCATGGGCAGACCCCGAGCAAGGCGGGTTACTTTCACCTGTTTATCTTTCAGGAGTTTTGCAATATACAACGATGTTGCTTCTCCTTCAATCGTTGGATTGGTGGCAATAATAACTTCATTTCCAGGTTTAACTCTGTCTATCAATGAATTCAAATTCAGGTCTTCTGGCCCAATGCCATCCAAAGGAGAAAGGATACCCCCTAAAACATGATATACACCTTGAAATGCATTTGTTTTTTCGAAGGTATAAATATCGGCAGCATCCTCTACGATACAAATGGACGATTGATCGCGCTTTGGATTGGTACAAATTCTGCAAGGATCTTCTTCTGTAATGCCATTGCATATAGCACAAAAACGAATTTTTGTTTTCATGTCCATGACAGCTTCGGCCAATTCAACCGCATGATCATTGGGAGACTTCAGTACATGAAATACCATTCGCTGTGCGGTCTTTCGACCAATGCCCGGAAATCGGGAAAATTCCTCGATAAGCCGGTTAATACTATCTGGAATTATGCCCAACTACATCCCCGGAATTTTCATTCCACTCAGCATACCGCCCGTGACAGAATTCATCCTTCTTTGACTTTCCTCCTGCGCTTTGGACATGGCATTATTCACGGCGGATATAATCAAATCTTCTATCATATCTTTATCTTCTTCCAAAATATCGTCTTGAAGAGCAATATCCAACAACTCCATTTTACCGTTTACGGTTGCTTTCACTAAACCACCACCGGATTCTCCATCTATTTGCAAATCATCTAATTCAGTTTGAACATGTTCAATTTTCTTCTGCACATCCTGAGCCTGTTTTAACATTTTGGCCATATTGCCTTTACTAAACATACATTTCTCCTATCTTAAAATTTCACCATCAAATACTTCTAATACTCTGGAAACCACCTTGTCTCCATCTACATTTTTAGTCTTTTTATTTCCGACTTCGGGCTGAATGGGTTTATTCATAATTTTTTCGGTCCCCTTCCCCTCTTGCCACTCGGCGACCAATTTAAAGGAAACACCATAATGATCTTCGATAAACTTTTCAATCACCTGATTGTTCCGATTCAAACTTCCCACACTGAATTTGGGAAGATCATACACCTTAATGAGCAATTTATTTCCCGTGAGTTCATAGGGCTCACTATGTTCTAATACAGTGCCAATAGATGGCCTTTCCTTCCTGACACTTTCAATGAATCTAAGCCATCCTTTTTCGATATCTTCAAAGGTAATATTCTGAACAGGTACAGATAGCGCTTCACGGGGTTTCACCTTTTCCGCCTTAACCGATTCAACTTTTGGTTCTTCAGAAACATTTTTTACTATTTTGTCTTCAACGGGAGCTTCCGGTTCAATTACTTCGGGTTTTATTGGTTCAACGGAAACCTTTTTAACGGGTTTGGAGTTTTTTTTTACGTCCGCCGGCTCTGCCCCAGATAGCAATTTAGCGATAGAAACTGCCGTGTCAAATTCTAAAAACTTCATAGCTGTCATTTCAAATAGAATGGAAGGTTGCGATACTCTTTTTAAGGAATATTCTAATTCATTCAACACATGAGTTATTCTGAGTATATCTTTACGATTCCATGATTTAGCGCCATTTAAGTATCGATTTTTATGATCATCGTTTAATTCCAATAAGCCTTCACCTTTTTCGATTAAACTGAGGAGTAAATTCCTGAAATGCTGGTTCAACCCTTGAGTCACATCTTCTAAAGGTAATCCCGTTGTTTGGATTCTTTGGAGTACGTCCATCATTCCGGCAGAATCCTTTTCAGATATAGCAGTGGAATAATCAAAAAATACATCGATTGGAATGAGTCCAATGACCGCCGCCACATCATTAATTTTTATGGTTTCACCTGAGAATGCAATAACTTGATCCATGAGACTTAATGCATCCCGCATACTGCCGTCTGCTTTCCGGCTAATGGCTGACAAAGATTCATCATCGGCGGAAATTTTTTCTTCACCCAATATCATAGATAATCGTTCTGAAATAGTGGACTCAGTGATGCGATTAAAATCAAATCTTTGGCAGCGAGAAATAATAGTTGAGGGTACTTTATGAATATCTGTTGTGGCCAAGATAAATTTACCATGAGGTGGTGGTTCTTCTAAGGTGCGAAGCAACGCATTAAATGCCGGATTGGTGAGCATATGCACTTCATCAATAATAAAAATTTTATACGATGCATTCATGGGTGCATATTTAATCTGTTCGCGCAAATTACGGATTTCTTCAATACCGCGATTTGATGCTCCATCAATCTCTAATACATCCAGATTTCTTCCATCTGTTATTTCCTGGCAATTATTGCACGTATTGCAAGGAACCCCCTCATTGGATTCGGGGCAGTTTAATGCTTTTGCAATAATCCGCGCTGTGGTGGTTTTTCCCACACCTCTTGGGCCTGTGAGCATATACGCTTGAGCCACACGATCCTTTTTAAACGCATTAATTAATGTTTGGGTTACATGGTTTTGTCCAATAACATCGGCAAAAGATTGTGGGCGCCATTT
>JACKQG010000301.1_pt1 | contig 72800 bp, 69 predicted proteins | sample 8237621 | NCBI WGS metagenome assembly JACKQG01 (sample SAMN15677084, study PRJNA649215) | marine metagenome | biome: marine; feature: Black Sea; material: saline water; isolation source: suspended particulate matter (SPM) from the Black Sea western gyre | collected 2013-06-09/2013-06-10 | depth... | reverse complement strand
CTGGTTGTTTTGTTTGCACTTAGCAGTGCGTGCGAGGAAGGAAAGTGGAAGGCTGCGGCTTGAGGTATCTGAACTGCGTATCTGTCCACTGGGGGACCCGGGTCACCCAGTGGGCGGGCGAAGCGTAGCAGGGCAGGTACCTCAAGCCGCAGCCTGGCCAAATCCGCAGACCGGCTCAGTTTGTCCAAGAGGGGGGCAAAAGTACTTTTTTGCGATCCTCTATCTCAGCTTTGCAATTCGTTCTCCCAAAGGGGGATGGCTCGCGTGCAGAAAGACTGTGAGCGGGTGAGGGCTGAGGTGGGCCATGTTGGTCATGCCTAATTTTTTGAGTGCATGAATGAGTGCGCTTTGTTGGTCACTGCTGCGAATTACATAATGATCAGCCTGGAACTCATGAACACGTGATATCCAGTTGACAAGCAATGTGAGGACGAGGCTGACAGGGGTGTAGAGGAATCCGAAGAAGACAAGTGCGGCATATGTTGAAATGTGTTCCATGCCAAAGGCTGCAAACAATAGGGTGTTATTCAGTATCAGACTCAGGGCATAGAAGATTACGCCTGTTTGAAGTGTGGAGATGACCATCATCTTTAATAAATGGTGCCTGCGGTAATGTCCCATCTCGTGAGCTAACACAGCAAGAATCTCATCGTTGTTTAATTTGGCCAGCAGGGTATCGTAAAAGACAATTTTACGAGTGCTCCCGAACCCAGTAAAGAAGGCGTTCAGCTTCGTTGATCGTTTTGATCCATCCATGGTGTAGATGCCTTGGATCGCGAAGTTCTCCTGTTGCGCATAATCCTTGATCTTTTTTTTGAGTTCACCGTCCTCTAATGGCGTGAAGCGGTTGAATAAAGGCATGATTAAGACCGGTGCAAGGAATTGGATAATGACTGTGAATACGGTGACTCCACCCCAGCAGGCAATCCACGCCCAAGAACCTGTTCGTTCAAAGAACCACAGAATTAAACCCAGCAGAGGGGCGCCCAGGAGAATGGCCAGCAACAAACCTTTGAGCCGATCGGTGATAAAGGTAGAAATTGTTGTTCGGTTCAGGTCGTAACGTTGCTCGATGGAAAAGGTTGAATAGATTGTAAATGGAAGTTCCATGAGGGATGTTGCTAAGAGTAATCCACCAAGATACAGGATTCCGGTTGATATATCGCCCAGATTGAAATTACGGACGGCGATATCGAGGACGTTGAAGCCCCCGAGGAGAATAAAGGTGATGGTTACAAATAATACTACTGTATTCTTGCGTAGTATCAGCCATGTATGGTCTGTTATGTAGGCTTGAGTTTTTGTGTAATCTGCTGTGCTCACATCCCCTGTGAACTCTTGAGGGACACCTTGTTTGAGCGCTTTCAAATTCAGCAGCTGAGCGATGCTCTCAAGTAAAAAAATGCTGATCAGGACAACGAGGACAAACAGGAGCCAGGGATTCATCGTATATGATATTTGAGGGGTAAATAAAAAAAAGGCCTCGGGAATATCCCAAGGCCTTTTGAAAGGGTCTGTCAGAAGTAGGAATTAGAGCATTGCTGTAACTGCACTGGCTGCAAAGTCAATGAAGCGCTGTGGAAGGACACCCATTATTGTAATAATCAGTAGTAGAGTCACTGACACTATATTTGTTAAGGGTGATGCGATGACGCTACCACGTCCTTCTGTATCTGAACAGTAAGCGATGCGGATAACGGACAGGTAGTAAAATATAGCTATGGCGGTGTTGATCGCAGCCAGGATAACCAGGAGGAGGTAGCCTTCTTGAAGGGCACCTGCCAGCAGCATGAATTTACCCATGAAACCGACAAAGGGAGGAATCCCAGCCAGAGCAAAGAGGCCAATCCCCAGGGTCAGTGCCAAGAGGGGGGCACGCTGATGCAGACCACTCAGATCATTAATCTGAACGTTTTCACCCTCTTTGGAGACAGTACAGATGACCAGGAAGCAGGCAAGGTTCATTACAACATAGCCGATGATATAGTAGATGGCATTGGCATAGCCGGTGATCTGCATGGTCAGGATACCGAGGAGGACGAATCCGGCATGGGCGATTCCTGAGAAGCCGAGCATCCGCTTGATATCTTTTTGGACGAGGGCTGAGAGGTTACCGTAGAACATTGAAAGAACAGCACAGACCATGAGGACGTTAACAATGACCTGACCATCGCCATTGATCATGGTTACCACACGGATAAGCATTGCAGTTGCTGCAAGTTTTGGTACTGAGGCGATGAATGCCGTGGTTTCATTGGAGGCACCTTCGTAGACATCTGGAACCCAGAAGTGGAAGGGAAAGATTGCGAGTTTGTAGAAGAAGCCTGCCAGTACCATAAGTACAGCAATAACAGCAGCTGGCTCGCTGTAGAGAGACGAGAGACTTTCAATGATCACTGGTAACTGGGTGGAGCCGGTGAGGCCGTACATGTAGCTCATGCCAAAGAGCATGAATCCTGTGGCCGTAACACCAAAGAGAAGGTACTTGATTCCAGCTTCCATCTGGATGCGATAGCGCCCGGAATCATCACGCATTGGAACCATGATGTACACGGCAAAGGAAGAAAGCTCAAGGGCCACGAAGATGGCAAGCAATTCAACACTTGATACCAGCATCATCAGACCAAGGGTGCTGATGAACATGAAGAGGTAGTATTCAGGGCGCACCTTGGTGTTGATTCCCTTTAAGTCGCGGCCCAAGAGCAGCACCACAAGCATCGCTCCTGCGATCAGTGTCTTAAATATCTGAGAAAACAGATCAACCTTGTAGGAATTAAAAAAGAGACTGCCCTCCTGCGAGAAGCTAAGAAGGGTGGAGCCGAAGACAAGCGCGCCAAGGATAATGGCGATGTTGCTTATCCCGTTGTTGCTTGAGTCCTTCAGGCTGACCATAAAGAGGATCAGGCTTGCTCCCAACAGTGTCAATTCTGGAAGAAATTGCATGGTCTGTATACCTTGAGTGGTTATAAATCAATCAGTGAAAAATCAACTCTGCTGTGGCTACTGTCTGACCGTGATAACTATTGAACTGGTCAAGCAGAGCGACAACACTGGTGTGAATCAGGTCAAGGAAAGGCTGTGGTCCTAGGCCGATCCAGAAAACAAAGAACAGTAATGGGGCCAAAATTGCAATCTCACGTAGATTGAGATCTGAGATCCAGGATTGGTCCGGGTTATCGGTTCCACCCCAAACAATTTTCTGGAGCATGCGTAACATGTACGCTGCTGCCAGTACTGCACCGGGGATTGCGGCCAATGCCAGGGTTGTAGAATACTCGAAAGCACCGGCCAGGATCAGGAACTCTCCAACAAAACTGTTTGTTCCCGGGAAACCAAAGGATGAAAGTGAGAAAAAGGCCAGGAATGTGACAAAAATCGGCATATGTTTACCGACACCAGAGGCTGAGCGTAACTCGCGGCTATGGGTCCTCTCGTAAATCATGCCAACACAGAGGAACAGGGCGCCGGTGGTGATACCGTGGTTCACCATCTGCAGGATGGCCCCCTCGATTCCCTGAACATTCATGACAAATATACCCAGGGTCACAAAGCCCATATGGCCCACTGATGAGTATGCGATCAGTTTTTTCATGTCTTGCTGTGCCAAGGCCGTGAACCCACCGTAGATGATACCAGCGATGGAGAGCCAGAGGACGAAAGGCATGAATAGGAGCGTTGCCTCTGGTGTGATGGGTAAGGCAAATCGAAGAAATCCGTATGTTCCCATTTTAAGCAGGACTGAGGCCAGGATGACAGAACCTGCGGTGGGTGCCTCAACATGAGCTGCCGGTAACCATGTGTGGAAGGGAAACATGGGAACTTTGATGGCAAAGGCCAGGAAAAAGGCAATAAAAAGCATGGTCTGGGCGGCCATGGTATACTCTTTCCACATCATATCCGGGATGAAGAAGCTTCCTCCGTTGGCATTGTAGAGCCAGATGATTCCCACGAGGAGCATCACTGATCCGCCCAAGGTGTACAGGAAGAATTTGATCGATGCGTAAATTCTCCGTGGTCCACCCCAGATTCCAATGAGGAGATACATGGGAATCAGCATTGCTTCCCAAAGGATGTAAAAGAGAACAAAGTCCAGAGCCATGAAGACGCCGAGCATGGCTGTCTCCATAATCAACAGACAGATCATGAAGGGCTGCACGCGCGTTTTGATGTAATTCCACGAGGCCAACACACAGAGCGGCATGATCATGGTGGTGAGCATGACCAGGAGGATAGAGATACCGTCAATTCCCAGGACATACTGGATATTGAGACTCTTGATCCACATGGATTGTTCGGCAAACTGGAACTTGGCTGTAGTTGTGTCAAAATTACTGACCAACGGTAATGAAAGGAGTGCCGTCAGGATGGTGACGCCTAAGGCCCAGAAGCGAGCAAACGATTCCTTCTTGACGAAGAGCAAAACCAGAGCACCTGCCAGAGGCAGGAAAATCAGAGTACTCAGGATGCGTGGGTAATCGGGATGTATAAGTAATTGGTCCATTCTTCAGTGGTCCTCGAAATCAGGGGTTAAAACCAGACGTAGGAAATGAGCAACACGGCTGCAAAGGACAGTGTGTAATAAATAGTCTGCTGGATTTGGCCTCGCTGGAGGACTAAGCTAATCCGGCGGCCCATGGCCAATACGCAACGGGCGATACCGTCGACGATGCCATCAATGGCGTGCCAGTCAAACCAGGACCAGAATTTGGAGGTGGTCATGAGTGAGCTCAGGCCAACGACGCGGTAGGCCTTGCCCCAGGCGGTGTCAAACCACTGCAGGGGGTTTTTGGAGAGCCAGAGAAATCCTTGGCCACCCTTGCGGTAGAACCAGTCCAGATCGAGACTGATGGTGTCCCGTGCTTGGATGTATTTACGTAGCCAGAAGAAACCAAGTCCGGTCAGGGCCAGAATCTGAAGAGTTTCGCTTAAGTGGTAGCTTGTGTAAGGATGATAGACGAGCTCTGGATTAGGCAGCATGTTGTAGAGAAATGGCGTATAGCTTCCGATCAGAATACAAAGGAAACCAGCAATGGTCATGGCCAGCTGCATGTTCCATGGTGGATCGCAGGCCTTCTCCATGGTTTCTTCTGAACAGCGACTCTCGCCGAAAAAGAGGAGCCAGGGGAGTCGTAATCCTGCTACCAGAAAGGTACCAGCAGAGACTACAGTGAGCAGGAAGGCTGCCCAGAGGATGTGTGACTCAAATGCTGCCGAGATGATGATCGACTTTGAGACAAAACCTGACAGGAAAGGGAAGGCTGAAACCGAGAGAGATCCAATGAGCAGAAAGATCAGGGTCACAGGCATCTTCTTATAGAGACCACCGAGTTCAGTGAATTTGGATTTGCCGGTGGCATGAATAACTGCGCCGGCTGCCATGAACAGGAGTCCTTTATACAAAATGTGTGCAAAGGCATGGGCCGCTGTGCCGTTGATTGCCAGGGCTGTTCCGATACCAACTCCCGCGACCATGTAGCCCACCTGAGAGACGATCTCCCAACCAAGGAGGCGACGTACGTCATTTTCCATGAGGGCATAGATGATACCGTAGATGGTCATGATCACACCAAGCACGATCAGGACATCAAAGCCTGCACAGGAGCGAGCCAGTGTATAGACGGCCGTCTTGGTTGTGAAGGCACACATAAAAACAGAACCTGCGATGGTGGCCTTGGAATACGCATCTGGCAACCATGAGTGCAGAGGTGGAACAGCTGCGTTGAGCATCAGGCCGATCATGATCAGCCAGGTGTAGAGTTGTGGATTATCAACATCCATCTGGGAGAAACTCAGGTCACCAGTGGCCTGGTAGCGGAGGACAAATCCCAGTAAGAGAACGACCCCGCCAAAGGTGTGGACCAGGATGTAACGAAAGCCTGCAGCCGTCGACCCCTCTTCCTGGTTAAACCAGATGAGGAAAGTAGAGGCAAAAGCCATCATTTCCCAGAAGAGAAACAGGACCAGGTAGTCGCCGGAATAGATAACACCAAGTGATCCTGCCACATAAAACCAGGCAGCTACGTGCTGCCATTCGTCTTCAACATGCATGCCGTAGATGGTACCGATAACAGCCATCAACGCCATGATGAAGGCGAAAACCATGGAGAGGCTATCCACTCGACCAAAGGTCAGCTGCCAGTCCATAAACTGGACGACGCCATAAGTACCTGGGTTAAAACTGAGGTAGACCACATTGAGCAGAGTGAGAGCCGGGATCAGAAAAAGAAACGGCTTTCTGAACGGTCCTCTGACCAAAGGCAGGAGTATGGCCCCGATGATCATAATCAGGGCTGGATGGAAGAAACTACTTGTCATAATAATCCTCCCGGGTCTGGATCCCGCTTCCGCCAAACCACTTGGCGATCAAAATAATTACTGTACAGGAACCCAGTCCAAACAGGCCCCAGAATCCAGGAATTTTCATCTCAGCCCAAGTGTGGGCATGACTGGTGTCTACGGTCAGACTCCATACAAGGATCAGTGCGATCAGTCCATAGCCACAATAGGTTACGGTCTGCCATCTGTCGCGAAGGTAATTAATCAGGTTGATTATCATCCTGTCACCGCCTTTACAAATTGCATCATGAAGTTGGGGAAGATACCAATAATGACCGATATGGTGCAGGCGATCAAGATTGGGATAAGCATGGACAACGGTGCTTCTTTGATCCCCTGATATGATTCACCTTCCGGACGCTTGCCGAAGAAGGCCTTAATGGTTACCGGGGCAAAATACCCCACGTTAAGCATGGTACTGGCAATGAGGATCAGGAGGATTCCCATCTGGTGAGCTTGTATTGATCCCACCAGGAGATTCCACTTGGTGATAAAGCCTGCCACAGGTGGAGCGCCTATCATTGACAAAGAGGCAATGGCAAAGGCACCAAAGGTGAAGGGCATGGTCTTGCCAAGTCCTCCCATCTCAGAGATGTTTTTCTTGTGAGCGGCGATGTAAATGGCTCCAGCGCAGAAGAACAGGGTGATCTTGGAGAAACCGTGGTTGACGATGTGAATCAGACCGCCATCGATTCCGGCTGGGGTGAGGAGAGCCACACCCATAATAATATAAGAAAGCTGACTCACAGTGGAGTAGGCCAGGCGTTCTTTGAGATTATCTTTGGACAGGGCCAGGATTGAGGCCATGAGTACCGTAAATCCAACGAAGTATGCTGTCGGGATACCTAGATTCAGGGCGTGCATGGTGTCCACTCCAAAGACATAGAGCATGACCCGGGTGGTACAAAAGACACCGACCTTCACAACGGCGACTGCATGGAGCAGGGCAGAGACTGGAGTGGGGGCGACCATGGCACCGGGCAGCCAGTGGTGGAATGGCATGACACCATTTTTGGCAAACCCGAAGAGGCAGAAGATGTAGAGCATGATGACCAGACCCTTATTGACGTCTGGAGGGAAGATGCCGGTGGAGATGTTGGGCGCAAAATCCAGGGTGCCGGTCAGGACATAGATCAGGATCATAGCCGGCAATAAAAAGGCCTTGGCGGTAGTAGTCAGATAGACAATGTATTTGCGGGCGCCGCTGTAGCCTTCCTTGTCCTGATTGTGGGCAACCAGGGGATAGGTGCAGACGGAGACGATCTCGTAGAAGAGATAGAGGGTAAAGAGGTTATCAGAAAACGCAACACCAATGGCCCCAAAGATTGACAGGGCAAAACAGGCGTTGAAACGTGTCTGTGCCGGTTCATTGTGGGCCCGCATGTACCCCATGGAGTAGAAGACTGCTATTGTCCACAATGACGAGGCAACAATGGCAAAGATCATGGACATGGCATCGGCGCGCAGGGTTACAGAGACCCCGGGCAATATCGAGAACATGTGATAGACCAAAGTCTTACCAGAGAGAACTGCGGGTACCAATGAGAGGACAAGTATGAAGAGAATGATTGAGGCAATGGACGAGATACTTTCTCGGATATTCTCATTCTTCCCCATAAACATCACGCCCAAGGCACCAAAGAGCGGCACGAGTACGGCGAGAAGAAGTTTTGCGGAACTGACCGTTGTTATTTCCATGACAGATGTTCCTTGTACTTAACCTTTGAGATCGACGAGATCTTCGGTGTCGACGGACTGGTAGTTACGATAGACGGCTATGACGATACTCAGGCCGATGGCAGCCTCAGCTGCGGCTATAGCCATGATGAACAGGGTGAAGATCTGACCGACTGCAGGATCAGGTGCGGTAAAGCGATTAAATGCCATAAAGTTGATGGAGGATGCGATGAGCACCATCTCGGATGCGATCAACATTCCGATGAGAGTCCGTCTTGTGACAAGACCATATACGCCCATGCCAAAGAGAATGGCGGCAATGACCAGGTAAGTGGTCAGACTGTTGTGAAGTGTGAGTACTGACATTATTTATGCCTCCCGCCGCGTGCAATGACCAAGGAGCCGAGAATGGCAATCAGCAGAACCACTGAAACCAGTTCAAAGACCATGGAGTAGTCGGTGAGTAACTGGATACCGATGGTTTCGACTGAGCCCATGTTGACTTTTGGCAGAGAGATAAACTCTGTCTTCAGGGCCAGAACAATCATCCCTATTGAGCAAAGACCTGCGGTGATGAATCCCAGGGGACCGGCTAATGGTCCAGCAGGTCCGTGTTTCTTTTTCTCTTCCGGGGCGGCGAGCATGATGGCAAAGGCGATGGTCACCGAGACTGCACCCACATAGATGAGCATCTGCATCATTGCGACAAAGGGTGAGTTGAGAAAGTAATACAGGGCGGCAACGCCGATGAAACAGACCACCAGTCCGGCAACCGCACGGATTAACCGTTCGGCGCTGCAGGCGATGATTCCACCAATGAAGGTGATCGCTACCATGATGAGAAAGATTAAGCCGGTGAGTCCATCAGCGGTCAGGAGACCGGGGCCCGCGGCTACGACAGATGACGGGGTCATGAGTTTCTCTCCTTCAGCCGTTTGAGAAGATCAAAGTGAAAGTCTTCTTTGCGGGTGGATGCCAGGTTATATTCTTTGGAGTAGCAGATGGCGTCAAAGTTACAGCTCTCGACGCAGGAACCGCAAAGTGAGCAGGTTGTAAAGTTAAGGTCATAACTGGTCAGGACTTTTTTCTTCTTGGTTTTGCCCTCTACCTCAATTTCAACGCTCTTGGAGGTCAGACTGATGCATCCTGATGGACATGCGCGCTGGCACATGCCGCAGGCCACGCAGTTGGGCTCACCGGACTCATTTTCAATGAGTTCGATGTGACCGCGAAAGCGTTCAGCCATCTTTACAGTCTGATGCGGGTATTGCAGGGTCACCTTGGGCTTGAAGAATTCCTTCAAGGTGATGCTCATGCCCACGACTAGCGATTTTCCACCGCTTATTATTTCACTAAAATAGCCGCTCATGGTCAAAATACCTTGAGTAATCCTGCGGTCAGAAGCAGGTTGAACAGTGAGAACGGAATGAGGATTTTCCAGCTCAAATTGAGCAGTCCGTAAATAGTGGTTCGAGGGAATGTCCAACGGATCCAGATAAAGGTAAAGATCAAGAGATAGATCTTAAGAAGGAACCACCAAACGCCCGGGAATAAACCAAAGGGACAGCCCCAGCCCCCAAGAAAAAGAAGGGTCGTCAGGCAGGAGCCGATAACGATGTTGGCGTACTCACCCATGAAGAACAGACCAAAACCCATACTCGAATACTCGGTATGGAATCCGGCTACAAGCTCACTTTCGGCCTCACCCAGGTCAAATGGTGCGCGGTTGGTCTCAGCCAAGGTGCAGACGAAAAAGATAAGAAACGATACAGGCATCAATGGGCTCTTGGTCAGGGCCAAGATATTCCACTGCCAGAACCCACCGGACTGATCAAGGGCGATGGCTCTGAGATCCATTGAGCCGGTAATCATGACGATGGTAATCACCGTGATCAGCATTGGCACTTCGTAGGCTATTGCCTGAGAAACCCCACGTACTGAACTCATCAGAGCGTACTTGTTCCGAGAACCCCAGCCGGCAAAGAGGATGGCCATTGAGCCCATGGATGCAAAGGCGAATATCATCAGGACGCCGATGTTCATGTTTTGAGCGACGATGTTTTCGCTGAATGGAATCGTGACAAAACTCATGATTGCCGGAAACATGGCCAGAACCGGAGCCACCATGAACAGGGCCTTGTCGACTCCACCGGGGATGACCAGCTGTTTGGTCATCAACTTGATGCCATCAACAGGTGGCTGCAGCAGTCCCCATGGCCCATTTTCCATGGGGCCAGGACGGCGTTGGAAAAAACCGGCACCTTTTCGTTCGCACCAGACGAGATAGGCAGCATTGAGCGCCGCAAAGCCGATTGCGGCGACCACGGCAAAAAGTACATTGATCAGTGTTAAGCTCATTTGTTTTCTCCCCTACCGATCCATTTCCGGGATAACCAGGTCGATGCTGCCCATAAAGGCGAGGGCGTCGGCAATGAGCATGCCTCGGCAGGCCTCGTCAAAGAGGTGCATGTTGGAATACGTTGGCGAACGAAGTTTCAGTCTATAGGCGTTCTTGCCGCCGTCACTGACGATCCGGATCCCGAAGCTGCCCCGGGCAGCCTCAACGGCCTGGTAATAGTCACCGGCCGGTGGTTTGATGATCTTTGGTTTCTTTTTGGGCATGATTGGACCTTCAGGCATCTTTGCCAGGGCCTGTTCAATGATGCGTAACGACTGTTCCATCTCCTCCATGCGCACCATGTAGCGGGCGTAGGAGTCACATTCGTTATAGACCGGGACATCGAAATCAAACTCATTGTAGAGTGAGTATGGTTCGTTTTTACGCACATCAAAATTGATACCCGAGGCGCGGGCCACAGGCCCGGTTGCCCCGTACTTGCGGCACATCTCGGCTGAAACAGGTCCAATACCCTTGAGCCGCTTCATGAGAATGATGTTCTTGGTGACCAGATCCTCGTAGGTCTTCAGGGCCTTGCGCATTCGGGGAATAAAGGCCTTGGTTCCCTCGATAAAATCATCGTCCACATCGTTATAGACTCCACCAAATCGATGGTAGCAGTATGTAAGACGGGAGCCTGTTACGGCTTCGAGGATATCGAGGATGGCCTCACGGTCGTCAAAGGCATACATCAGTGGGGTGAACCCGCCCAGATCCATGATAAAAGCGCCAAACCAGACAAGGTGCGAGGAGATACGGTTGAGTTCAACGGTGAGGACGCGGATATATTCAGCCCGTTCCGGGACCTCTATACTGGCCGCTTTTTCCACTGCCAGGACATACCCGTGGTTGTAGGCCATGGCCGAGAGATAGTCAAGGCGTCCGAGGTTGGGCAGGTACTGCGCATACGTCCGGTTTTCACCCATTTTCTCGTGCATGCGGTGAATATAACCGAGGACGGTCTCGGCGCTAAAGATGTACTCGCCGTCCATTTCCATTTTTACCCGGAGGACGCCATGGGTCGCAGGATGCTGCGGCCCGACGTTGAGTGTAAATGTCTCGTCAGATCGGAGTTGAATAGGATCACTCATGCTTTGAAATCCTTTAAAAGTGGATGGAAATCTGCATCTTCCGGCAGGAGAAGGGGAACCAGGTGTGGATGGCCGGTAAACTTAATTCCGAAGAAATCATGGGTCTCCCGTTCGTGCCAGTTTGCTCCAGAGTAGATTCCGGTAATGGTTGGTACTTCAGATATGGCACGGTCCACTCGAGTCCGAATCACGACTCGGCATAAGTCAAAATCATAGCGGGCAAAGTCGTAGACGACTTCAAGCTGATTTTCCTTAAGCCAGTCAACACCTGTAATGGATTCAATAAAAAATCCTGCTGCATCTATCCTGGAAACGGCATCCAGAAGTTGATCGGGATCAACCTGCGCATCAAGATGATAGCCTGTAGCGTTGTAGTCACAAGTGATTACCCCATTAACGCGAGGCTCAGCTTTAGCTGGTGCCTTTTTGGCACCTTCATCTTCAGCTGTTTCTTCAGCAACCGGAGCTGGGGCAGCTTCGACGGGTGGGAAGAGTTCTACAAGTGATTGCTTGATTGTTTGGATTATCATCTCAGCAGTCCTGGATAAATTGATTGGTGGGCGATGGCCCTATACTGGATCAACCTTGGGCCAGCGACGCCAGCCGGTGATTTTATGTTCCAGTTCAATGATACCCTCGATGAGGGCCTCAGGCCTCGGCGGGCATCCGGGAATATAAACATCGACTGGCAGGAAGGTATCTGCACCTTCAACGATTCCGTATTGACCATCAAAGACGAAGGGGCCACCTGAAATTGCACAGTTACCCATGGCAATAACCCATTTCGGTTCGGGCATCTGGTCGTAAAGGGTCTTGACCGCGGGGAGCATCTTTTTGGAAATGGTACCAGCAACGATCATTACGTCACTCTGTCGGGGGGAGGGTCTGAAGACCTCGGCCCCGAAGCGAGAAAGGTCAAATCTGGCCGCACCGGAAGCCATCATTTCAATGGCACAGCAAGCCAAGCCAAATGTGAGCGGCCAAAGCGAGTTAGCCCGTCCCAGATTGATCAGCTTGTCGGATGCGGCAAACTGAACGAGGGCTGCGGGCACCTCGGTGTCTATGGATGGTATATTTTGCGTTCCCACTTGAATACTCCCTTGATCCATGCGTAGACAACCGCAAGTGATAAGATTCCGACGAAGATTACGATTTCAATAAAGTCCCGGATGATGAACATACCATTGTCGTAAGCAACAGCGACAGGGAACAGAAAGAGTACATCGACGGCAAAGACAACAAAAATCAGGGCGTAGAGATAAAAAACCAGCCCGTAGCGAATCCAGGAGTCACCAATGGGGTCAATGCCGCACTCAATGAATTGGTGTTTTTTGTTGACAAGCTGCCTCGTCTTGCGAGGCATGAGGAGGTAGACAATGACGATGGGCCCAAGAGCGAAGCAGAGTCCGCCGAGGGTAAATGCCGTGATCCAGAGGACATTGTCACGGTAGAGAAAGTCTGAGAATTGAAGCTCCATACACGTACCCCTGATGTGGAATGAACAGGAAGTTCTTCATGAATAGTTTATTTTTATAATGAAGGACTTAAGCCTTGTCAACTTAATAATGAATGGTCGTTCATTCATCAGTGGCGGCAAAGGAGTCCTTCAGTTCTATCTGAATTTAGAACGAAAAGTATTGAGAAAAAGTATATAAATGATAAAGTGCCGAAGCACTAATCTAAAAAAACGATTGTTTCCATAAAAAAAATTGAAAAGAGGTTTTGTAGGTGTCTATAACATTGAGACAACTTGAAATATTCATTGCTGTAGCTGAAACTGCTCAGGTGACCAAGGCCAGTAAAAAGCTTTTTGTGACCCAGTCGGCGGTGAGTATGGCGCTGGCTGAACTTGAGAATCAACTTGCAGGGTCACTCTTTGATCGACATGGTCGCAGTCTGCTTCTTAACGAGCGAGGTCGTTATCTCTTGCCGCTTGCTAAAGAGATTATTTGCCAGGTGAGTAATGTTGAGTCAATCATGTCTGAGGAGAGCGATACTCTGACAGGTCAGATTGAGGTTGTCGCGTCAACGACTATCGGAGATTATATTCTCCCCTATCTTATCGGCGCTTTTAAACGGATGCATCCCGGCGTTTATATCAACATGCTGGTTCATCATACCCGATATGCTGAAAAACTTGTTTTGAACGGAACCGTTGATGTTGGATTTGTTGAGGGGCCGGTCAAAAGTCCGGATATCTTGATTAGACCCTGGTTTCGCGATGAGTTGGTGGTTATTGTCGGACCGAGTGATCCTCTGGGGCGGCAGAAGACCTTTCGGGTCAAAAAAGACTTTAAAGATACTCGTTGGATCATGCGTGAAAAAGGTTCCGGCACTGTGGCTATTTTTCGGGAGAAGTTGAAAGATTATCTGGATGAAATTAAGGTGGTCATGGAGATGGGGCATCCCGAGGCAATTAAGAAAGCTGTAGAATCAGGTGTTGGTGTTGCCTGTCTGTCGGCACTGACTGTCTGCCGTGAGACCGAGAACGGTTGGCTCAAGACGCTCAAGGTTGAGGGTGTGGATATGAAGCGTGATCTTCAGGTGATTTCGAGAAAGGGGCAGGTGATGAGTGATGCGCAAGCCGAGTTTCTCGCCTTTTGCGATGTAATGTCCACCTGTAGCGAGGGACGTGCCTGTTTGTCTTCTCCATGGAAATTGCAGTCTTTGCTGGCGAAGCACTCGTTGCAGAAAAGCTGATGTCATTGAGGGTGATTTGTGTTGTCTGATGCCAGTTGAGTGAATTCGACTGTGTGGCGCAAAAAGTGTTTACAGAGGAGCCACGAAACGCTATCAAGACATTTGGTAATTATCTTGTTGTATATTTTAGATAGAGAAGGAAAGAGATCATGTGGAAGACTATTCAGCCTGCGCCACCAGATTCGATTCTGGGGTTAACCGACGAGTTCAGAAAAGACCAGAATCCCAGTAAGGTGAACCTTGGAGTTGGGGTCTATAAAGATGATACCGGTAATACTCCGGTTCTTCGTTGCGTTAAGGCGGCAGAAAAAGAATTGGTGGAGAAGCAGCTCTCCAAGAGTTATCTGCCCATATCCGGCGACCCTGCTTATGCCCAGGCGGTTCAAGGTCTTGTCCTGGGTGGAGCAAGTGAGGTGATCGCAGCAGGCCGCGCTGTGACCGCCCATGCTCCCGGAGGGACAGGGGCATTGCGCGTGGGTGCGGATCTCATTCATAAATTTTCTTCGCAGGCTAAGGTCTGGGTCAGTTCTCCCACCTGGGCGAATCATAATGGTATATTTGGTGCTGCAGGATTTGAAATCGAGCGCTATGCTTACTATAATCCAGAGAGCAAGGGGCTGGATTTTGATAGAATGATGGATGATCTCCAGAGGATTCCTGTCGGTGATGTTGTTGTGCTTCATACCTGTTGCCATAATCCAAGCGGTGTGGATCTTGGCCAGGATCAGTGGCGGGAAGTGGCTGCACTTGCTGCTCAAAAAGGTTGGATTCCCTATCTCGATTTTGCCTATCAGGGATTTGGCGATGGCGTAAATGAGGATCGTTTTGCAGTTGAGCAGTTTGCCGCTGTCGGGATTGATTTTTTTGTGGCCAGTTCTTTTTCCAAAAATTTTGGACTCTATAATGAGCGGACTGGAGCCATCACCGTGGTTACACCTTCGGCAGAAGAAGCTGCAGTGGCCATGAGTCATCTGAAGTCAGTGGTTCGTACCAACTATTCTAATCCTCCGGCCCATGGTGGCTTAGTGGCTGCGACTATCTTGAACAGCCAGGAACTCCATGCTATGTGGTTGGATGAGTTGGCTCAAATGCGTAACAGGATTGTTGAGATGCGTAAGGCCCTTGTCGAAGGTCTGGCCAAGCAGGGAGTTGAAGGAGATTTCTCTTTTATCGCAAAGCAGCGGGGGATGTTCTCGTTTAGTGGCTGGTCTGATGATGTGGTACAGTGGCTCAGGGATAATAGAAGTATATACGTGGTTGGGGGAGGGCGCATCAATTTGGCCGGTTTGACCACGTCAAATATTGATTATGTCTGTTCTGCTGTGGCAGATGCCATGAGACGTTGAGATAATATTCCGTTTCTGGAGCCATGGGCCGATTTCGGACTCGCAAGAGTTTGGGTCGGCCTTTTTTTTGTTGTTTGGAAATGAAGAGGGAAGGACTTCTGCTTGTGTTATGGTCGGATGGTAGTTTTTCGGAAGCAGGTTCTGTCCTGGGTGTCAGTTGAGAAGAGGGGGGGCATAATGAACGGCTTCCAGAAAGAGGCCGTGTGCTGGGGCTGTTGCCCCTGCCGCGCTGCGGTTGGCAGCCGCAAGGATGTGAGCGAATTCTGCAGGACTTGTTCGTCCTTTGCCCACGTCGATCAGGGTCCCCACCAGATTGCGAACCATGTGCCGCAGAAATCCGTCGCCTGAAAAGGTAAGGATCACTGAATGACTGCCTTGTGTTTGCAGGGAAGCCTTGTGAATCGTGCGTATGCTGCCTCGACCTGTGGTTAGAGTGAGGTCGCGGGAGCCTGTTGCTTCAAAGCTTGCAAAGTCGTATTGGCCGACAATTTTCTCCAGAGCGCATTGTAATCGTTCAAGATTAAGTGATGCAGGGACATGTAGGGCGTAGAGCCGCTTGTGTGGCGACTGGATTTTGCTTGTGTCAATATGATAGCTGTAAGTCTTGGCCTGGGCGTCAAAGCGGGCATGAAAGTCAGCAGCAGCCTCGCTTGCGTCCAAAATACGGATGGAAAGCGGGAGGAGGGAGTTGAGTCCCTGGAGAAAGGCCTGGCAGCTGATCCTGGACTGAGTTTTGAAACTGGCGACCATGCCTCTGGCATGAACTCCGGCGTCGGTCCGTCCTGCTCCGATCACAGACACATCACCCTGTGTCATGATCTGCAAGCGGTTTTCAAGCTCACCCTGGATGGTGCGATCGCTTTTTTGACGCTGCCAGCCCTGAAAATCGGCGCCGTCAAAGGCTATGGTTAGTTTGATGTTACGCATTCCCGGTCAGAGTGCCTGGTCTGTTGATCAGGGAAAAAAGGGAGCACCTTCCAGGCTGGTAATTTCAGGCAGGCCGAGCATCAGGTTCATGTTTTGTATTGCCTGTCCAGCTGCGCCTTTAACAACATTGTCAATGGCTGACAGGACGATCAGACGGTTGGTGCGCAGGTCGTGGTTGATGGAGATATCGCAGAAGTTTGAACCGCGCACGTATTGGGTCGCGGGGGAGCTGCCAGCCGGTAGAAGGCGGACAAAGGGTTCATCGCGGTACACATCCTCGTAGAGTGCGGTCAGTTCGCTCAATTTAAAATCTTTGATCGGGGTGGCGTAGACCGTACTCAGGATGCCGCGGGAGATGGGGAGCAGGTGCGGCGTGAAAGAGATTTTGCTTGCGCAGTTGCCCAGGGCGTTAATTTCCTGCTCAATCTCAGGGATATGGCGATGAGATCCACCTACTTTGTAGGCGCGAAAACCATCTGCAACTTCGCAGAAAAGAGAACCAACCGAGGCAGCGCGACCCGCACCGGATGTGCCGGATTTGGAGTCTGCAATGATGGTTGATGGGTCGATGACGCCCTGTTTAAGGAGTGGGTTCAGGCCAAGAATGATCGAGGTCGGGTAGCAGCCCGGATTAGCCACCAGGCGTGCGTTTTTGATTTGTTCGCGGTAGAGCTCGGGGAGTCCGTAAACCGCCTCATTGATCAGTTCCGGTGATGAGTGAGCCTGGTACCATTGTTCGTAGACGGCAACATCCCGCAGGCGAAAATCAGCGGAGAGATCAATGACTTTTTTTCCGGCACGCAAGAGGCTGGGGACTATGTCCATGGCCGTTTTGTGGGGGACTGCGGTGAAAAATAAGTCGGCTCGTTCGCACAGTTCATCAAGACCGAGATTTTCACAGATCAACTCGGTCTTTCCCCTGAGATTGGGGAAGACTTCAGCCAGAGGTTTGCCTGCATATTGACGTGAAGTGGCTGCCGTCAGGCGGATTTCAGGATGATTGCAGAGGATGCGGGTAAGTTCCACTCCGGTGTAACCGGAGGCGCCGATGATTGCGACATTGATCATTGAGGTCACCTAAATAGAAAAAGGGGATAACAGATTATCTGTTATCCCCTTTCTTGAAAATCTGTCTGTGTCTGGAAGTCTTAGTGTCACATCCAGGAGCCCGTTGAGTAATGTTTCAACGGGGGGACAACAGAAGATACTCTTAACGTTTTGAGAACTGGAACTTGGCGCGGGCGCCTTTTTGTCCGTATTTCTTGCGCTCTTTCATACGTGGGTCGCGAGTCAGAAGGCCTGATTTTTTAAGGGACAAACGCAGCTCAGGGTCTACTTCGAGCAGGGCACGGGAGATACCGTGAGAGAGTGCATCAACCTGAGCTGACTTACCACCGCCCTTAAGAGTGGCGACTACATCATATTTCTCTACGTTTTCGGTCGCCTTGAAGGGGCGTTCGATCTTGTGGAGCTTGAAGGTGCGACCGAAGTAGTCTTCAGCATTCATGGTGTTGACTGTTACCTTGCCGCTGCCGGGGGTGATCCAGACGCGAGCAATGGCGGTCTTTCTCTTTCCTGTGGCGTAAAAACGATCCTGGGCCATGTTACTCTTCTCCGTGGTGATGAAAATTATAAATTAAGCTCAACAGGCATCTGGGCAGCATGAGGATGGTTGGTGCCAGTGTAGACCTTGAGTTTTTTCAGCTGCTGACGACCGAGTCTGTTCTTTGGGAGCATGCCTTTGACGGCCTTTATGATCAGGTCGGTTGGGTGTTTGGCCATCAGTTCTTTGGCAGTCTGCTCTTTGAGTCCGCCCATATAGCCGGTGTGACGGTAATAAATCTTGTCATCCCATTTTTTGCCGGTGAGTTGAATCTTCTCGGCATTGGTGATGACGATGAAGTCGCCGTTGTCAATGAAGGTGGAGTAGGTGGGCTTATGCTTGCCGCGCAGTCGGGAGGCGACCTCTGAGGCAAGACGTCCCAGTACTTTATTCTCGGCGTTGACCACATACCATTTCTTATCGATCTCACTTACAGGAGTCAGGTAAGTTTTCATGGTGTTCCTCTGCAGGGTAGTGCTGTTTTAATAAAAAAAGGTTCGAGCTAATGTCGAACCTTGTGCAGTCTGAGTGGAGCGGGAAACGAGATTCGAACTCGCGACTTCAACCTTGGCAAGGTTACACTCTACCACTGAGTTATTCCCGCTCATCTTGTAAGGGGCTGAATGCTTAATTGTTAAGCCCTGAAACGAGACGACTTTAACAGACCGACATGTGCATGTCAACAGAAAAACTGTTTTGTAGATGGGCCGGATTGTTAAATTTTTGCCATCTCTTTGGAAAAAGAAATAGGTCTTTCGCAACGGTCTGTGCTATATAATCTATATAATTCAGACTGGCTAGGTAAATTGTAATAATTTTTGTCTGGTCCCCAAATCACTTAGGCAGAGCCTTTGTTTTGGGTCATTGACCAGTGGAGAGTAATCATGACAGCAGCAGCGCAACGACAGGGTTTGGTTGAGCGGGTCACCAGGGAAACTGATATCCGATTAGAGCTTGCCCTTGATGGGAATGGTCAGACCAGTGTTGACACCGGTGTGCCCTTTCTTGATCATATGTTAACGCTTTTTGCGGTACACGGTTTCTTTGATCTTACGATTAAGGCCGTTGGTGATGTTGAAGTTGATGATCATCATACGGTTGAAGATGTTGGCATCTGTCTTGGCCAGGCTTTTTCTCAAGCCTTGGGCGATAAAGGTGGTATCTGTCGATATGGCCTTTGTTATCTTCCCATGGATGAGGCACTCGCCCGGGTGGTGGTTGATGTCTCAAATCGTCCTTTTTTACATTACGAGGTCCGGGTTCCAGATCAAAAGGTTGGTCGTTTTGATTCTGCCCTGGCTCAGGAGTTTTTGCGGGCATTTGCCCTGCAGGCTGGTGTGACGCTGCACGTTGATCTGCTCCATGGAGAGAATACGCACCATATTATAGAGGCTGTGTTTAAGGGGTTGGGTCGTGCCATGAACGAGGCCTGTCTGCGACGGAGTGGTTTGAGTGGTGCTCTGTCGTCCAAGGGGAGTCTGTAGGGGAGGGGAGCTGTGATGAATAAGCAGATGAAGAAGTTGAGTCTGTTGCTGTTGTTGGTTGTGACTGGTTTGCCCGTTTTACTGGCAAGTGGTTGTTCATCACGATTTATTCCTGGTCAGGTTGCTGTGCAGCATGAGGATGTGCAGTGCATTGCGATTCTCCCCACAGTTGTTGCCCCGGATATTCGTCTTGAGATTAAAGATCGAACCAGGCTTGAACAGGGTGCGGCCTTGATTGATCAAATCATGGCTGAAGATTTAGTAGGACGTGAACAGATACGTCAGGTTTCACCCATGGCACAGATCGAAGTGGCAGTTGGTCATGATCGTTTGGCTGAGTTACGGCAGTTGGCGGAGAGTGTCGGCTGCGATGCCGTTTTGCAGACAGAAATTCGGCGCTATGAGCAGCGCGACGGGAGTGATTATTCTGTCAATACACCGGCCTCTTCAGCCTTTGAGATGCGTCTTGTTCAGGCGGCTACTGGGAAAACACTTTGGCATTCTTCTGTGGATGAGACGCAGGATAGTGTTCTGGGGAACCTTTTTTCGTTGAATAAGGCCCTCATGCGTGGATTTAAGTGGGTTACGGTCGAGGAATTGACTGCTCAGGCTGTACGTAAGACCTTGCGAGGGTCACCGTATCTCCAGGAGTCTGATGGGGTACCTTGATAGTCGGGAGGCAACCGCTGTGTTGAGGCGCCTGCCATGTTCCCCGAACCGGGAGCTGGCGGGCGTTTTTTGTTGGCACTGTGAAGCGGCAGAACCGGCGGAGTGTTTCCTGCCGGCTCTTCACAGGATTTATTGGGAATTTGTTAAGGCCATCGGAACGTTAAATGACAGGTAAGATTCTTGATCCCACAGTGAACCGTCGTATCGGACGGGCCATGCATGACCATGCTATGCTTGCCGAAGGTGACCGGGTTTTGGTGGCTGTTTCGGGCGGTGTTGATAGTTTGGTTCTGGCCTGGCTGTTGGACTACTGGCGAGCCAAGGCCCCGATCTTTTATGCATTGCGAATGGTTCATGTGGATATGGGCTTTTCTGAGTCGGTTGACGAGTTGGCAGGGCAGGTGACTCCAGTGTCCTGGGTGCGCCGGGAACTTGCGCGTGTCGGACTTGAAATGGAGGCGGTACGCGGGAGACGTCTGGGGGGTAAAGACAAGGAAAGCTGTTTCCTTTGTGCCCGTAATCGACGACAACAGCTCTTTGAGTTGGCGCGAGAGTGGAAATGTAACAAGATAGCCTTTGGCCATCACCAGGACGATTTGATTGAGACTCTGTTCCTTAATATGTTTTACAGCGGTAACATATCGACTATGATTCCGCGCCAGGATCTGTTTGCCGGACGATTGACCCTGATTCGTCCGTTGGCCTATATTATCAAGGCAGAAATTGAAAAAATTGCAAACCGGCTCGGTTTCCAGTGTCTGGTTAATCCGTGTCCTTTGGCCGGCAGAACTCGGCGTGAACAGGTGAGAGGCTGGTTGGATGAAATATATGAACAAGAGCCCTCTGCCAGGTCTTCAATTTTTACTGCCATGGGGAATGTTCGCCAGGAGTACCTTCTGTGAAAACTGCACTTGACTGTCTCCCCTGTTTTTTGAATCAGGCTTTGCGGGCCGGTCGGATCAGCACAGCAGATCCGGAAGTTCAACTGATGATTTTACACGAGGCCGCCAGTTTGATCCAAAAAATGGATATGAACCGGACACCACCGGAAAATTCGGTGGATTTTTATGCCATGATTGCCCGGCTCAGCCGTAACCCTGATCCTTATCTGGAGCTGAAGAATCAGTCAAATGACCAGGCATTGGCTGTGTTGCCAGCTCTGCAAAAAGAGATCAGAGCGGCTGATTCCCCGTTGGCCCTGGCTTTTCGCCTGGCTATTGGCGGGAATATTATTGATTACGGGGCGCTGAAAAAGTTTGACATCGGAGCTGCATTGGCTGTCTGTCGGGAGGTACCTCTGGTCATTGATCACATTCAGGCGCTCTTGGGGGTGGTGGAGGGCTTGCCACCTAGCGCCAAGGTTCTCTATCTGGCTGACAATTGCGGTGAGATCGTCTATGATTCCCTGGTGGTTGAGCTCTTGAGTGATCGCGGGCTTGACGTGATTGTTGCGGTCAAGGGGGCGCCGATCATCAATGATGCCCTGATTAGCGATGCCTCTCATTGCGGTATGGATCGTCATGCCCGAATAATCAGTAATGGCACGGCTTGTCCTGGTACACCGCTCACCCGTTGTTCGTCTGAGCTGCAGGAGTGTTTCTGGTCTGCCGATCTGGTTATTTCAAAGGGGCAGGGGAATTTTGAGACCCTGTCTGAGGTTGATAGACAGATTTTTTTCCTCCTGACTGTCAAGTGCCCAGTTGTGGGAGCGCATTTGGCTGAGATGGCAGGTGTTGTGCCGAGTCGTCTTTCTGGTGACGGTGAACTGGTTTTGTATGACCATTCAGGAAATAAAAATCTGTGAACAGGGCCGTGTTGTTGGCCATTATTGCACATGTGAGAGCGATAAAGGATAGGGGGGGCGAAGATGAGTGAGGCAATTGTCCCCCGTGAAATTGCGTTTGAATTATAATTAACGAAAGAAGGTTGAGAATTAAATGCAGCAGCAGATATGTACCATCCTGAACCGGGCAGATGTCGGTGCAGAACTTGTGGTCTCGGGTTGGGTTCGAACCCGTCGCGATAGCGGTGGTTTTTCATTTCTTGAATTGACTGATGGCTCGTGCCTGACCGGCTTGCAGATCATTGCCGATCAGGAACTTGCCAATTATGTGACGGAAATTAAAAAACTGACCACCGGCTGCAGTGTTGAGATTTCAGGGCAGCTGCAAGACTCACCAGCAAAGGGACAGGCCGTGGAGCTTGTGGCCAGCGCTGTTCGAGTCTTGGGATGGGCTGACCCGGAGACCTATCCTCTGCAGAAGAAGAGGCACAGCTTTGAGTTTCTTCGCAACCTCAGTCATTTGCGCCCTCGTACCAATGCCTTGGCTGCAGTGGCCAGAGTCAGGGGGAGACTTGCTCTGGCCGTGAACCATTTTTTTGCTGAGCGAGGATTTATTCAGGTTCATACTCCGATTATCACCACCAGCGACTGTGAAGGTGCAGGCGAGATGTTTCAGGTGACAACTGCCGGTGGTCAAAGTGACCAGAGTGACGGGCAGGGGCAGCATGAGTTTTTTGGTCGCCGGGCAGGGCTTACGGTGAGTGGACAGTTACAGGCCGAGGTCTATGCCCAGGCTTTGGGGCGGGTTTATACTTTCGGGCCGACTTTCCGGGCCGAAAATTCCAATACCAGTCGCCATCTGGCCGAATTTTGGATGATTGAACCGGAAATGGCCTTCTGCGATCTGGCATGCAATATGGCCCTGGCTGAAGATCTGCTACGATATCTGCTGGCAGATGTCCTGGAGCATTGCGGTCCTGATCTGCAAATGTTTGATCGTTTTATAGACAAGGGGCTGATTGCGCGCCTGCAGCAGGTCGTTGATCAGGATTTTGCCCGCATCACCTATACAGAGGCTGTGGACCAGCTGCTGGCAGCCGACCGTCTTTTTGAATTTCCCGTGAGTTGGGGCATTGATCTGCAATCCGAGCACGAGCGTTATCTTTGCGAAGACGTCTATGGTCGCCCTTTGATTGTCACTAATTATCCGGCCGCCATCAAGCCTTTTTACATGCGGATGAATGAGGATGGCCGCACCGTGGCTGCCATGGATATCCTGGTCCCTGGAATTGGTGAGATTGTCGGGGGGAGTCAGCGTGAGGAGCGTCTTGAGCCGTTACTGGCGCGGATGGAGGAGGCAGGTCTTGATTCAGAGGAGTATGGCTGGTATCTTGATTTGCGCCGTTATGGCACTGCGCCCCATGCTGGCTTTGGCCTTGGTTTTGAACGCTTGGTTCAATATGTGACCGGAATGCAGAATATTCGCGAGGTGATTCCCTTCCCGCGCACGCCGGGGTTTGCCCCTTGCTGATTGTAATTGCTATGGTGGAAAATTGTGGAGGATAAGCAGTGACAATGGATAAGCGGAGAGTGTGCCGTGACTAAGGGACCAGCGGTACAGAAGATGTTTGATGCCATTGCCGGTCGTTATGATCTGATGAACAGAGTCATGACCATGGGGCAGGATCAGCGATGGCGCCGTTTTGTGGTGGAGAAGGCCCGGCCACCCGAGCATGGTCGTGTCCTTGATCTTGCCACGGGTACTGGTGATATTGCGGTTCTTGCTTGCCGTCAGCGACCGGGGTTGGCGGTCATTGGTGCCGATTTTTCACAGAATATGCTTCATGAGGCCCAAAGGCGTTTTGCCCTGGAAGCCGTTTCCTGGCAGGCCTGTGATGCCAACTGTCTCCCCTATCGGGACCAGAGCTTTGACGCGGTGACCTTTGGTTATTTGCTCCGCAATGTTGATGACTCCCTAGCGGTGCTGCGTGAGGTCTGTCGGGTGCTGAAACCAGGTGGCCGGGTGGTCTGTCTCGATACCACACCGCCAGATAAGAGCCTCACCGCGCCCTTGGTGCGTCTATATTTCCGTTTTGGCATTCCGTTACTCGGGCGCATGATTGCCCGGGACAAGGCGGCCTATGCCTATCTCACTGGCTCGACCATGGAGTTTCATCGGGCTGAGGAGTTGGCGAGCCTTTTCCGAAAAGCTGGCTTCAGTGAGGTTGGATATCGTAAGTTCATGTTGGGGACGATTGCCGTTCATTGGGGGAGCCGGGCTTGAGTGTTGGTTGGCTTACTGCCCGGAGTTGGCTGCAGTCAACCATGAATTTTGAACTATTTTTGCAAGTATATCGAAATCGATTCCTTAATGTATCTTTTATTTAATTAGGTTTACAATGAAACTGATCAAATCTTTGAAAACCAGTACCGAAGAGGGCGAGCGGGCCATTGCCGAGCTCCTTGGTCGTTTTGAGGCTGCCGATGAAAGCTGCAGAGACTCTGTAAGTGAAATCCTTCGTGACGTCCGTGAACAGGGGGATGCTGCCGTATTGGCTTACACTCGTAAGTTTGATGCCCCTGACATGGCCGAGAGCGATTTGCAGGTCACGACCGCTGAGATGCTGGCCGCCTATGAGCAGGTGGATCAGCCCTTTATGGCGGCCTTATCTACGGCTATTGAACGCATTCAGACCTTTCATGAGCGGGAAATGGAAGATTCGTGGATGCAGACTCGTGAAAACGGGACCATCGTCGGTCGTCTGGTGCGTCCGGTGGATGCTGCCGGGCTCTATGTACCCGGTGGTCAGGGTGGATCGACCCCACTGGTGTCATCAGTGTTGATGAACGGAATTCCGGCCGGAATTGCCGGTGTTGATCGCCGGGTGATGATTACTCCACCCAACAGTGAAGGGGGGGTGAGTCCTTATCTTCTGGTTGCCGCCCAGGAAATCGGAATCAGCGAGATTTACAAGGCTGGTTCCGCATGGGCTATTGCAGCACTGGCCTATGGTACAGAGACCATTCCGGCTGTGGATGTGGTTGTTGGTCCCGGAAATCAATTTGTCGCTGAGGCCAAGTCTCAGGTCTCAGGACTGGTCCGAATTGACATGATTGCCGGGCCGTCTGAAGTCCTGATCGTGGCCGATGAGACGGCAAACCCTGTCCATGTGGCTGCCGATATGCTGGCTCAGGCCGAGCATGACCCCATGGCTCGGGCTGTATTATTGACTGTTGATCATGATCTTGTGCCACAGGTGGAGGCGGAGTTGACGCGTCAACTCGCCAATCTTTCGCGACGGGAGATTGCCAGGCGTTCTCTTGCCGAACGCGGTCTGATTCTGTGTGTGGATGACCTTGATGAGGCCATTGATCTGACTAATGATATTGCCATTGAACATCTGGAACTGATGATTGCTGATCCTTGGGCGCAGCTGCCGCGTATTCGTCATGCCGGGGCAATCTTTCTCGGTCACCATACACCCGAGGCTGCCGGTGATTATTTGGCCGGTCCCAATCACGTTTTGCCCACCATGGGAACGGCTCGTTTTTCTTCGGCGTTGGGGGTCGAGACATTTCTCAAGAAAAGTTCGATTGTCAGCTATTCCAGGCAGGCCCTGGAGGAAGATGCAGACGCCATCCAGCTTCTTGCCGGGCTTGAGGGTTTAAGCGCCCACGCATCTTCTGTATCCGAGCGACTCAAGTCTGATCGTGGATAATGTTTGAGTGCGAATGACTGCGACGACTTTTGATTTCCAGAAACATCTCGTCGAAGGGTGTACTCGCCTGGGATTGGAGCTTGGTCCTGGCGCAGTCACTCGACTGACCCTGTATTTTGTTGAGCTCAAACGCTGGAGTGCAAAGGTCAATCTTATTGCCAGGGGAACGACTGACTTGGAAATAGTTGACAAGCATTTTCTCGATTCTTTAGCTCTTGTCCCTCATTTGATGGAAAAGGATGCCCATCTCTTTGATGTCGGGAGCGGGGCTGGTTTCCCGGGTCTCGTTTGTAAGGCGGCCTCTCCGGACCTGACAGTCACCCTCGTGGAACCACGCCTGAAACGAGTGTCTTTTCTTCGTCATGTGGCCAGGACATTGGCTTTGGACAAAGGGGTAAGTGTTGTTGCTGGACGAGTTGAAGAGGTTGGACCTTGTGCCGAGCATCCTTACACTCATATTACCAGTCGAGCCGTCACAGATCTTTCAACTTTCCTCCAATTGATTGACCATCTCTGGTTGCCAGGGACACGGGTCTTGTGCATGAAGGGGCCTAAGTGGTCTGAAGAGCTGGCTTCCTGTTCTGAGGAGATGAGGTCTCATCTGGAGAAGACAGTGGAATATCAACTGCCAGTATCGGGAGCCAGCCGCGTTCTGTTGTCGTTCAAAAAAAATATGGGTCACGATGGATCTTGAATCAGTCTGTTCCTGTTTGAGTGTGGTTTTCTGTTGATTCTGCCCTGATTTCTGGTGACTCATTTCAGATGAGCGGATATATCTAGTACCGTGTAAATTTTAATTCAATACCTGGCAATAATCGCCAGATGATCATGAGAGGAATGTAATGAAAAAAATCGCAGTGTTATCTGGTGATGGAATCGGCCCTGAGGTTATGACCGAGGCAATCAAGGTTTTAGATGCGGCTCAGGAAAAGTTTGGTTTTCAGTTGAGTTATGAATTTGCCGATGTTGGTGGAATTGCTATTGATAATCATGGTGAGGCGTTGCCGTCTGCGACTTTGGCCTTGTGTGAGGCAAGTGATGCCATTCTTTTTGGTTCGGTTGGCGGTCCTCAATGGGAAAGCCTGCCTCCGCAAGAGCAGCCGGAACGTGCTGCACTGTTGCCATTGCGTAAACACTTTGATCTTTTTTGTAATCTCCGTCCGGCGAAGGTGTTCAAGTCTCTGACCGGTGCCTGCCCATTGCGTGCTGATATTGTCAAGGATGGTTTTGATATTCTCTGTGTGCGCGAATTGACGTCAGGAATTTATTTCGGGACTCCCAAAGGGCGTGAAGGTGAAGGAGCAGAAGAGCGTGCGTTCGATACAATGGCCTATAAGCGTTCAGAAATCGAGCGCATCAGTCGCATGGCCTTTGATGCCGCACGCTTGCGTAGAAGTCGGGTGACCTCTGTTGACAAGGCCAATGTTTTGACCACCATGGTCCTCTGGCGTGAGGTGGTGTGTGAAGTGGCCCGCGAGTATCCTGATGTGGAACTGAACCATATCTATGTGGACAATGCCACCATGCAGCTGGTTCGTGATCCGCATCAGTTTGATGTGATGCTCTGTGGTAACATGTTCGGTGATATCATCTCTGATGAGACGGCCATGCTGACTGGTTCCATGGGTCTCCTGGCCTCAGCCAGTCTGAACGCGGACAAATTTGGTCTCTATGAGCCAGCCGGAGGTTCGGCTCCGGATATTGCTGGTCAGGGGATTGCCAACCCTATCGCCGAGATTCTGTCGGCAGGTATGATGCTTCGCTACAGCTTTGGATTGGATGAAGCAGCCGATGCAATTGAGCGAGCTGTTGCATTGACACTTGAGCAAGGTGTTTTCACAGCTGACATTGCAGTAGATAAAAATAAGGCTGTCGGCACTGTGGCCATGGGTGATGCCATTGTCAGTGCATTGAACTAAAGGTGCCAGTTCTGAATCAGGGGAAGAATCGAAGATGAATAACCTGATGCTTGTGAGTAACAGGGCCTCTGAGCCACTGGCACTGCTGGTGGCCCAGGCTCTGAATATTCCCTTCACGGAGATGATCCGTCGGACCTTTGCCGACGGTGAGCAATACCATGCCTTTCCCTGTGACCCAGGTGGGCGTGATCTGGTGATCATCGGAGCCACCCACAGTGATGCCAGTCATCAGGAGTTACTGGATCTGATTCAGGGTGGTCGTTATAGCAATGCCCGTACGGTGAATGTACTGATCCCTTATCTTGGCCATTCAACCATGGAGCGGGTCAAACCAGATTCCAACGAGATCCCCAAGGGAATTACTCGTACTCGTCAAATATTTCGAGCTCGGCCAGATTTTGTTGCTTTTGTTGATCTCCATTCTGAGGCTGTGCTCCATGCGCACGGTGGTGAGGTCAGCACCTGTCATCTCTGGACTGATGAGCTGGCCGTGGCTCAGATTCGGGCAAGTAATCTTCGAGACTATGTCCTGGTTTCCCCGGACTATGGTTTTTCTAAACGGGTGGCGCGTCTGGCCAGTCTCTTAGGTTGTGCACATACTGCCGCTGATAAAGACCGTTATGATACTGACAAGACCATTGTCGGTCAGGTTTCAAGTGTGGTTCGCGGTCGCACGGTCGTGATCTGTGATGATATGATTCGCACCGGTGGGTCGATTATTCAAACCGCTGAACGTTGCTTCGAAGCCGGGGCTTGCGATGTTCATGTCATGGCTACCCATCTGGTTCTGGCAGGGGGGGCTCAGACCAGATTTGAGCAGAGTCCCATCCGCACTGTTATCGGTTCAGACAGTTATCCAGGGCGAGAAGGTAACGAACTGCTTCAGGTGTATTCCCTGGCCCCTCTTTTAGCCGAGGTTGTGCGGAGTCGTTTGCGTCGCCGTTAGTTTTGGGCTGCAACGTCTGTCGCGCTCGTGACAGGCTCACAAATAGATTCAGTTTTTTCTTCTGAGTCTGCTTCGGTGTAAACAGGTATAGAGGGGACCACTTGGCGTCAGCCTGCTGCAGATCAGTTGGACTTCCTTGACTTCCAGCTGAAGGGGGGCTGTTTTCAGTTTCCAGTCAAATTCTGTTATACGGCCTTCTGGCCGCACCCGGCCCAGAGTCAGGTGCGGGATGAAGCGTTTTTCTGCTTGGGTGTCCATCGGGGGATCCAGTTTGAGACGTAGAGAATCACGCAGATGCAGGCAATGTCTGAGCGGGTCGTCAAGGCCGAGCCAGATGACCCGGGGGCGGTGGGGCGAGGGGAATGCCCCCGGGCTGCCCAAGGGAAGAGCAAAAGGGGGAGTGGAGAGTGCGGCCTCGTCAATGAGGGAGATGATCCTGGCGCTTGGCATAGGGGTGTCACCCAGGAAAATCAGGGTGATGTGACGATTTGTACTGTGAACCCAGCGTATCTTTCCTTTGGGAAGACCTGTGGCCAGTCTTTGCTGGAAGCGGTTCAGTTCTTGATTAATTCCCGTCTCAATGGGGATGGAGACAAACAGGCGCTGGTGGGACAACTCGGGCCGGGTCATACGGATGTCAGTCGTCGAGTAGAAGTCCGTCAATCAGGGTCAGTCGACGATCCATCTCCGCGGCCAGTTCCATGTTGTGGGTGACCATGACGACGGCCATCTTCCGTTCACGGCAGAGGCGACCGATCAGGTCAAAGACCAGACGGCCGCTCCGGCTGTCAAGGTTGCCGGTGGGTTCATCGGCCAGAAGCAGGGTCGGTTCCATGATCAGGGCTCGAGCCAGGGCCGTGCGTTGTTGCTCGCCGCCCGAGAGTTGACCGACCCGGTGGTCGAGGCGGTGGCTGAGGTTGACTTGTTCCAGAATTTCACGGGCTGGTTCCAGGAGCTCTTTATGGGACTGGCCGTTGATCAGGCCGGGCATTATGACGTTTTCCAGGGCTGAAAATTCGGGGAGGAGGTGGTGGAACTGGAAGATGAAACCCAGCTCCCGGTTGCGGAAGGTTGCTATCTTCTGGTCACTCCTGCCCTTGAGGGTATCGCCTTTGAAACGTAACTCTCCACTGCTGGGTTGACTCAAGGTTCCGAGAATCTGGAGAAGGGTGGTCTTTCCAGAGCCTGATGCACCCACAATGGCGAGCATCTCGCCGGCTTCAAGCTGTACATTCACACCTTTCAGGATATCTATGGGGCTGGTGCCACCAGTATAGGTGTGTCTGATGTTCAAGGCTTCCAGTAGAGGAGTGGTCATGAGAGAATCTCTGCTGGTTGCACTTGTGCCGCACGCCACGATGGATAGAGGGTGGCGGAAAGTGTAATGAGAATAGCGGCAAGTCCGATGATGGTTACATCCATGGGGAGGACCTTGATCGGCAGGGTCGTCATGGGGTAGACATTTGAGGGCAGCTCAATGAATTGATAGCGGGAAAGAAGTTCACACAGGCCCAAACCTCCAAGGATGCCAAGGCTGGTTCCGGTTACGGAGATGATCATCCCCTGGAAAAAGAAGATGCGCATGATTGAGGCCGAGGTGGCGCCCATGGATTTCAGGATCGCAATATCGCGTTCTTTTTCCATGACAACCATGATCAGGGCACTGATGATATTCAGTGCCGCAACAAGGACGATCAGGGCGACACAGATGAACATTCCGATTTTCTCAAGCTTGAACGCAGCAAAGAGATTGCGGTTCATGGCCTTCCAATCCTTGGCGATCACTGGTGTCTCTATGGAATTCATGATTTCGATTGCTATGGTATCAGTCCGGTTGAGTGCTTTTTCAAGAACTGCTACCTCTATGCCGTGCGCCATGTCACGGATTTCGAGGAAGGCGCGTACGTCCGGCATGGCCATGTAGGCCAGGCTTGAATCATATTCATACATGCCGGATTCAAAGATACCTGAGACCCGACATGTCTTAATGCGGGGAATAACCCCCATGGGGGTGAGTGGGCCGGATGGTGAGATCAGTCGAACTTTGTCTCCAACCATCACCAGGAGTTCATCGGCAAGCTCTTTTCCAAGGATGATGTTCGGGAGACCGCGCTGTTCCTGTGTCTCCAGGTCATTGATTGTCCCGTGAATGAGCTGATCCGGCAGGCCAATAACGCCACGGGCCGTGGTTGGATCAATTCCGCGCAGGATGATACCCCCGCCACCTGATGGACTGCTGATCAGAGTTTGAGAGTAGAGGTAGGGGGTTGCGCCGTTGACCTCGGGGATGTTGAGGATCTGTTGACGGATATTGTGGTAATCTTGAATACCACCTGGCTGTTGAACGATAATGTGCGAATTGATGGCAAGGATTTGATCGCGCAGACCATTCGTGAATCCTGAAAAGACTGCCAGGACCACGATGAGGGCCATGACCCCAACGGTAATTCCAGCCACTGAGATAAATGAGATCAGGGATATGAATTTCTGTTTGTGCCGGGCTCGCAGGTAACGACAGCTGATGAACCATTCATACATCTCAGGTCTTCAGCCTCTTACTGAGGTTTATTCTGTGCATCTAGAACAGTTGCCTTGTTTTGTGCATCGCTCGTTCCTTTGCTTTTCTTTTTTTTCTTCTTTTTCTGGGGTTTCATTTCAGGCTTGAGGTGCGGGAAGAGGATTACGTCGCGGATAGAAGGTGAGTCGGTGAGTAACATCACCAGCCGATCAATGCCGATGCCTTCTCCAGCCGCAGAGGGCATACCGTATTCCAGCGCCCGAAGAAAATCGTCATCCAGTTCGGCGTGGATTTCTTCATCGTTGCCCTTTTCGGCAATCTGCTTTTCAAGGCGCTCCCGTTGATCGATGGGGTCATTGAGCTCACTGAAGGCATTGGCGATCTCGCGGCCGGTAATGAACAGCTCAAACCTGTCGGTAACACTGGGATCTTCGTCGTTGCGCCGGGCCAAAGGCGAAACTTCGGTCGGGTAGGCGGTAATAAAGGTGGGGTTGATTAATTTTTCTTCCACCAGAAGCTCAAAGAGTTCGGTCTTGGCCTTGCCGACCCCGGCCTGGGCCTCGAGTTTGATCCCTTTTTCCTTGACCAGTGCCATGACGCTTGCATCATCAGCCAGTAAGTCGGCGTCGATGCCGGCTACATTGATCAAGGCCTCCTCCATGGTCATTCGCTGCCAGGGTGGGGCCAGGTTGACCGGTTGTCCCTGGTAATTGATGGCCATGGTCTCGTTGACCTCCTGGGAGAGCCAGGAGACCAGCTCCTCGGTGAGATCCATCAGATCGTGGTAAGTGGCATAGGCCTGGTAAAATTCAAGCATGGTGAACTCGGGATTGTGACGGGTAGACAAGCCCTCGTTGCGAAAATTACGGTTGACCTCAAAGACTTTTTCAAATCCACCGACCAGTAAGCGTTTCAGGTAGAGCTCAGGGGCAATGCGCAGATAGAGATCCATGCCCAGTGCATTGTGGTGAGTCTTGAAAGGTTTGGCCGTGGCACCGCCTGGGATGGGCTGCATCATCGGAGTTTCCACTTCCATGAAGCCGCGGTTGCTGAGAAATTCGCGGATCAGGCGAATGATCTCCACCCGCTTGCGGAATGTCTCACGGCTCTCCGGGGTGACAATCAGGTCCACATAGCGCTGGCGGTAGCGGGTCTCCACATCGGTGAGGCCGTGCCATTTTTCAGGCAGAGGACGCAGTGACTTGCTGATCATGGTGATTCGGTCGGCCAGTAGAGACAATTCGCCCGTCTTGGTTTTAAACAACTTACCTTCGATGCCAACGATATCGCCAATATCCCATTTCTTGAAGGTAGCGAACTGCTCATCCCCGAGGGTGTCACGTTTCAGGTAGAGTTGGATACGCCCCGAGGTGTCGCTGAGGTGACAGAAAGCGGCCTTGCCAAACTTGCGGACGGCCATGATTCGTCCGGCAATGGAGTAGGTGTAGTTTGTCTGATCCAGGCATTCGATGGCCACATCCTGGTCACGGGCCAGAAGTTCACGAACGGTGTTGGCTGGCTTGAAAGAGTTGCTGTAGAGGGTAACGCCAAGGGCGGCCAGGTCATCGGCTTTTTGTCGTCGTTGTTTAAGGAGGGTGCTTTCTTGACTCATGATATTTATAGTTGATGTTTGAGTCCTTTCATCAAGGACTTTTGTGTTTGAAGTTGATTGCAGCGATTTTTTGACTGGATTGTGAACAGGATGAATTCGAAACAATTGCTGGGATGTTTAAGGGGGAATTTCAACAAATAAGGAGCTGTAACGTATTGCCAGTGAGACCTTACCTGCGATGTACCGAACGAGGATGAAGAGATCACGAATCAGTAGACCGGAATTGTTACGACACCACCATGGAAAATCCTGCAGAAACAAGTCTATCGTTTAATTGGAAAGTATTGATCTGTCAATGTCTTTCAAGGAGAACCACTGTTTCCAGGTGGTGGGTTTGGGGAAACATGTCCACCGGTTGAACCGTGTGAATGGTAAAACCCTGGAGGCTTAAGTCTGCCAGATCCCGACAAAGGGTGGCTGGATCGCAGGAGACATAGATGAGACGCTGACGGGTCAGCTGTGCAAGAACGTCAGCAAGTCCTGGTATGCCTGCTCGTGGTGGATCAACGAGCACACAGTCAAATGTCTGGCCCTTCTTGATCAGTTCATGGCAGGATTGGTGAATAGATCCCTTGCTGAAAGAGGTGTTGTGCAATGCTGCAGTCTTTGCGTTTTTCGTTGCGCTGCGGATGGCCGCACCCTGTCCCTCAATGCCGAATACTTCATGGGCATTGCAGGCCAATGGGATGGAAAAATTACCCATACCGCAGAACAGATCAAGAACTGTTTCATCAGTATTCACATGGCTGAATTCAAGGACTGTGCGAATCAGGTTGATGTTTTGCTCAAGGTTGACCTGACAAAATCCACCGGCCTCCCAGCTGAGTTGCAGAGGGGTGTCTGTGAAGCCGGCAAGCGGTGGTATGTGTTGGGAAAAAATAATTGGAGTGGTGCCTTGATCCGCGCGGGTTAAGGGGAAATTGTCGCCGAGAAAAAAGAGGCCCTCAGGCAGAGAGGTGACCTGGCTGCCCATGAGTTCTCTGGCCAGGGAAAAATCCCGGGGCCGGGGAGGACGGCGCTGGTGAAGGATTACGGTGACCCGTCCTGAGCCTGGATTGAGATGAAGCTCCAGTTCCCGGCTGTTGGAGAGCAGGGTTTGAAAGCCGGAATCGGCCATAAGTGTGGCCAGTGCGTCATTGATTTGTGGCGCGGCCAGCAGGCATTCCCTGATCGGGATACAGTCGTGGGAGGCTTTTTTGCGGAAGCCTGGTCGGCCGTACGTGTCGACCTGCAAGCGAATTCGCTGTCGGTAGTGAAAAGGTTGCGGGGCTGACAGTGGCTCTTTGATCTGGATTGCCGCCTGTTGTACGTCCGCATTGCCAGATCGGGTAAACAGATCATTGAGAATATGTTTTTTGATTTGCAGTTGTCCCGGGTAGCTGCAATGCTGAAGGTCGCAACCGCCGCAGGTCTTGGCCAGGGGGCATGGATGTGGAGTACGATCTGCTGAAGGTTCAAGTATCTTCTTGACTGCTGCCTGCAGTACTCCTTTGTGTTTGTCGCAGATCTGAACGCTGATCAGTTCTCCAGGTAGAACTCCGGGAGTCAGGCAAACACGGCCATCGCTCAAACGGCCGAGCCCCATCCCGCCATTGACGATTTTTTCTACTCGCAGTTGTTCCGGGTTTTTTTTCATGACGGAGAGGTGGGCGAGATGGTAAGAATAAAGGGTGTGGGGGTGTTGTGATTCCCGGTTTGTTAATGATCGTTGGGTGGGATAGGATAAAAAATTGTTAACAGTGTGCCTGTGGGAGTCGTCTGTTTAAAATGTGTGACAAACGGGCTCACGATTTCGGTTCTCTGATAGAAGTCATTGGTGCCTGAATTATTTGGCAAAGGATAGCCTGTTCATTTGAAAACTGCACTGGGAAAATTTCGCGCTTTGCGCCTTACAATGTTCCGGGTTTTCTTGACCTGTGCGGGGTGTTGTGCCCTTCTGGGGCCGAGTGACTTGTGGGCAGATCAATTACAGGTCAGTTTTTCTGGAGTTGAAGGTGAACAGTATGAAAATGTCCTGGCCCGAACCACTATCTACCAGCAACGCGATAACCCGCGTCTGACCAATTGGGAAATTCGTCGCCTTCATGTTCAGGTTCCCCGAGAGGTGGCCGCGGCCTTGGCACCATTTGGTTATTATTCGCCAGTGGTGCATGGTGAGTTGGTGCGTGAGCAGGAAGGCTGGAGTGTCGATTATGTCATAGATCCGGGTGTACCGGTCTTGGTGGCCGGAATTGCGGTTGAGGTGAGCGGGCAGGGCAAGACACAGTTGGCCGGGCTGGATCTCGCGCATTATATCCCTTTCCGTCCTGGTGATATCTTTTATTCATCCCTCTATGAGCAGGGTAAAAAAAAGATTCTTACTAAAGTTCGAGAGCTTGGTTTCCTGCAGGCCAATCTGATTGAACATGAGGTACGGGTCCATAAGGGCAACTATCGGGCTGAAATCAGAATACACCTGGATACCGGGCCCCGCTTTCTTTTTGGTGAAACTCGGATCGGCTGGACCGGTATTGACCGTGATCTTTTGCATCGTTATTTCCCTCATGCAGTTGGTGAACCCTATTCTTTGCGCCGTCTGGTTCGTCTACAGACGATTTTGAATGAAAGTGGTTACTTCAGCGACGTCCGTGTTCTCCCTCAACTTGATGAGGCTCAGGATCTACAGATCCCCATCGTGCTCAGCTTGTCCCCGGTTCTGAAGAATCGTTACAGTTTTGGCGTGGGATATGGCAGTGATACTGGTGCTCGTGGCAGTATCGAATGGCGTAACCGTCTTCTGAATTCCCGGGGCCACCAGATTCGCTCTTCGTTGCAGTTGTCTGAAAATGCCCGCGGCCTGGAGGCTGATTATGAAATCCCTATTGCTGATCCCCGCACAGATCGGCTGATTTTTTCCACCAGCTGGATTGATGAGCAGTGGGATGAGACCAATACTGAGTTTTTGTCAGGAGTCATGGCCGTCCAACACATGGGTCCTGTTCATCAGATCATCAGCAGTCTTGAAATGCGTGATGAAACGTACCACGTGGGAGTGACCAGGGGGCATGGCTTCTTCCTGTTGCCGACTTTGACCTGGACCATCGTTATGGCTGAGCAGCGCATTAATACCCGGGACGGAGTGCGCCTGTCATTAACATTGCGCGGGGCTGAACAAAATGTACTGTCGGATGCCACTTTCTTTCAGGCTCGCCTGGGCGGGAAAGTGATTCTTACGCCCTTTGAGCACTGGCGGTTGTCGGGTCGCTTTGGTCTTGGTGCAACAGTCGTTGATGAAGTTGATGATTTGCCGCCATCTCTGCGTTTCTACAGTGGTGGTGATCAGAGTGTTCGTGGCTATGCTCATAAGAGTCTGGGGCCGGTCGATAGTTCAGGTGCGGTAATTGGTGGTCGTTATCTCATGGAGGCCAGCGTTGAGCTTGAGCGTTTACTTGGTCAAAAATGGAGTGTTGCGGCTTTTTATGACACGGGTAACGCCATGGATGATACTGATGTGCGACTGGTCCAGGGGGTGGGAGCTGGAGTGAGGTATCAGCTGCCGTTTGGGCGAATCAGTGTTGATCTTGCGACAGCTCTTTCGGAGCCGGGTCTGCCCATTCGTTTGCATGTAAGCATGGGAGCCGATTTATGATCTGGAGAAATTTTATCCGGGTTCTGGGTCTGCTGCTGGTCTTGACGGCTACGGCCGTTGGTTGGTTGGGGTACAGTGAATCGGGTCTGGTTTGGGGTGTACAGCGTCTTGAAGTGTTTCTGGGTAAAGCGTTTAAGGTGGAGCAGGTTCAGGGAACACTTCTGGGCCAGGTGACTCTGCGTGGCTTGCAGGTTCAGATCGGGAAAACCTCGGTGGCTGTGGATAGACTGAGCCTGGCTGTGCAGACTGGAAGCCTTTTTGTCGGCGAATTATATCTGCGCGAATTGCATGGACAGGGCCTACGGATTCATTTTCCCGAGACGGAGACCGATCAGTCCGGGCAAGAAAGAGTACAGGCTGGCCCGATAGATGTGGTTGTACCGCTGCCTGTTCGGGTAGATCGGTTTGAGTTGCTGGATATTGCGTTTATTGGAACAACGGCAGATGAATATTTGTCGGTAGATAGACTCAGTGCTGCTTTTGATGTGCAGGATCGTCACCTGAAACTGGACGAGTTGACGCTGGTTCAAAAGAAGTGGCAGTTGGCCCTGAGTGGTGAGTTGAACCTGCAGGGAGATTGGACTGCTGATATGGTCGGTTCTTTTAGCGGAGCGCATGGCCCCTGGGATGAGTTGAGTGGTCTGCTTCAGGTGCATGGTTCTTTACGGGATTTGGCATTGGATGTGGAACTCAGAACTCCTTTTGCCGTGAATATGCAGGGGCAGCTTAAAGGTCTGCCGAGAACTTTTGATTGGCAGCTGGATCTGGATTGGCAGGATGCGGAACTCGCTGTTTTGTGGTCCCCATTGGATGGGTTGGCAGCGGGCGGAAAACTGGCATTGCTTGGGCGTGGAAGTGATTTTTATGGGAATTTGCAGGGACAGCTGATTCAGAGAGGTGGTGTCGAAATGCCGCTCAGCGCTGAGTTGACTGCTGATGCCAAAGGACTGACAGTTGACGTGATGAAGTGGGAGTTCCCCGGTGGTAACGTTCAGGGGCATGGCAAGTTGGGGTGGCAGCAGGGGCTGGCTTGGCGAGCAGAGCTGTCAGGTTCTGATTTTACTCCAGAGAAGATGTTTCCGGCCTGGCCCGGACGTCTGAATATCGATGTGGTTACCAGTGGATCATGGAAGGATGGAGAGCTGCGGACAGAAATTGACTTGCATTCTCTGGATGGTGAATTACGTGATGCCCCCTTCCATGTGACTGGCCGGAGCCGTTTTGAAAACGGAGAATGGCAGATCTCCGGGTTGAGCCTGGACAGTGGTGAAAATCATATTCTGGTCAAGGGGAGTTGGTCGAAAGTGTTTGACCTTGAGATTGAGGCCCGTTGTCCGCAGTTGACAGATCTGCTCCCTGGGGGCTCCGGTCAATTGGATTTACAGGGTCGTGTGAGCGGGAGACCGGAGAATTTGTTGCTTGAGACAGAATTCACAGGTGCAGAACTGAGTTATCAGGGATTGTGGCTTGATGAAGTTGATGGTTCTTTGGCTCTTGATTTGAGTCCTCAGGGAGCTGTGACAGGTGAGGTGAACACTGGCCGGTGGCAGAGTGGGTCCCTGATTATTGACAGCGGTCGATTGGAACTTGGTGGGAGTCGTGCTGATCATGAATTGCGGGTTGATCTTCAACGGGAGAGTGATTGGCTCTCCGGTGCCGTTCGTGGAGGGTTGCAAGAAAAGAATTGGCAGGGGGAATTGGTTCGGTTGTTTTGGGTAAGTGAGAGTCTCGGAGAATGGCAGTTGGGTAATCCTTCTCCCATGACGCTGGCCCGAACCGGATACACATTGGCTCCCCTCTGTATGGTCAGTGATGGCTCTGGTGAGTTGTGTGTGGAGGGGGACGGTGATTTTTCTGGAACCTGGCAGCTGGTTGGTCAACTTGAGGATGTTGATCTGGAACTGTTCAAGTTTTTTACCGGTCACCTTGATCCTCTGGATGGACATGCTCGAGGTACGGTCCGGGCTGCTGCCAATCAGTGGCATCTCAGTACTCTTGTCGGCGAGCTGCAAATTCCAGATTTAACTTTGGTGGATTCCCTGAAGGAGGAGTCAACTGCATCTTTTTTGAAACTGGCTGAGAATAATGTTGTTTTTGATTATGACGGCGAGCAGCTTGAGGCAGAGTTGGGGGTAGGTGTCCAGGGGCAGGGGCACATTCAGGCACGGGCCAAGATTGCTACTGGTCCCATTGATCTTACAGATCTTACAGACTTGAGCAAGGCATCATTGAGTGGTCGTGTCGATGTTGAGTTACCGGATGTTGCTGTTTTAGACTCTCTGAGTCAGGGACTCTTCCTGCTGACTGGTCACCTGGGTGGCCGTTTTGATGTGGATGGCAGTTTGGATGAGCCTGAGTTTCGTGGTCGTTTGGATTTGCTTGATGGACAGATTCAAGTTCCAGCGGCTGGAATTATTCTGGAAGAGTTGAATGCTTCCATGGAAAGTTGTGACCGGTGGTTGTGCCTGGATTTGTCAGCAGAGTCAGGAACCGGGTCATTGGCACTTGAGGGAAGGGGCAGGCATGATGCACAGCGGGGATGGCTCATACAGGGGGGGATGCGTGGTCGTGAACTGCTGATTCTTAATATCCCGGAATATCGTCTTGTGGCTGACCCGGATCTGCGTTTTAATTATGCTGATCATCTTGGTCGCTTGAGTGGTCGGGTAGAGGTTGTGGAAGGAGAAATAATCTTTCCTTCGAATCAGGATGGCTTAAGTCTGTCACCTGATGTGGTTGTTGTGAATGGTGATCTTCCTTCGACGGCGGTTGGGGGAGAGTCGGTAATCAGTGGCCGGGTGACGATTGGCCTGGGGGATGCGGTTCAGTTCCAGGGGTTTGGTCTCAACGGTCTGCTGACTGGTGGTCTGGATATCGACTTTGCAGGGAACAGGGAGCTTACCGGGAGCGGAAGTCTCAGTCTTGATCAGGGATCATTTACATTTAAGGGGCGGACCCTTGATATCAGTCGTGGGCGAATCAGTTATTTTGAGACCCCGCTCAATAATCCTGCAGTGGACATTCGAGCCAGGCGTCTGGTTGATCATGGTGAGGTGGGAGTTCTGGTCTCAGGTACTGTGGAGGATATGAAATACTCCCTGTTTTCTGATCCGGTTATGAATGAGCGGGATGCTTTGGCCAAGATTCTGGCAGGAACGGTAACGTTTGGTGCAGAGGAAGATCAGGGATTTTTGCAGCGGGCGGCTGCGGCAGTGGGATTGTCTCAAGGTTTATCTTTGTTGTCTGAGTTGCAGCAGGGATTTGGTATTGATGATCTGACCTTTACAGGTGGTGATGAATCATCACCAATGTCTTTAATGCTCGGCAGCCGGGTGGCCTCTGATCTTTATCTCAGCTACGGTTATGATCTGTTCAATGCCTCAAGCCTGTTTCGGGCCAGTTATGACTTGGGGCATGGTTTTTCTGTCGTCACCGAGGTGAACTCTTTGGGCTCCGGAGCTGATTTTCTCTGGTCAGTTGAGCGCTGAAAGCGTCTGGTAAAGGATATTGTTATCCCTGAGAGAGCCCTCTGTGTGACCGTGATGCTTTAGACTTTCGGCCTGTTCTTCTGCTGACTGTTGCAGTTTGCAAGGAACAGTCAGCAGAAATATTGTTTGTGCACCACTCTTTCATAACATCTGCAATGTATATTCAGCAGAGAGCAAGCAGAAAAAACTTGATTTCATTGATCCACGACTGTAATTTGTACTGAACGGTTGGTTTTTTTATTAAAGGGGAATTCGGTGGCCACAGCGAGACAAAAAGATACCCGTGAACATATCATCAAGACCTGTCGGCAGCTTTTCACTGTCCGGGGGTTTGCAAATACACCGGTTAGTGCCGTCATTGAGGCGACAGGTGTAAAAAAGGGTAACCTTTATTATTATTTTACGAGTAAAGAGGCCCTTGGACTGGCTGTCTTAAAGGATGCGCGCGAGGATTTTTTTGCCTTGCTCGAGACTTCCTGTGTCGCGTCTGATCCGCTTGAGAGAATTATCAATTCCTGTACCGTTATTCTTCACCAAATGGAAAAAGATAATTTTGTGGGTGGCTGTTTGTTTGGAAACGCTGCCTTGGAAATGACTGAGGGCGACTCCCGTTTTGCTGAAATACTCCATTCAGTGTTTAAGCATTGGCTGGCAAGGATTGAGCAGTGTTTGTATGAAGCTGAGCGCGATACTGACTATCGTTGTCCTGTCCCTGTCTCCCGGATGGCTAAACTCGTCGTGGCTGCTGTGGAAGGCGGAATCATGATGTCACGGCTCAATCGAAGCAAAAATGATTTCCAGGATTGCATCCTGGCTCTGCAGAGCATTCTGCAGGTGGAAAACCCCTGAGGCTGATCTTTTTTACCTGCCCAAGAGGGCTTTCTTTGATGGAAAAAGAAGTTTTATCTGTTTTTGTCCATTGATTGTACCGTTCGGTCGGTACATAAAGCAGGAGGTTGATGATATGAAACAACAGAGATTGATTGGTGGCATGGTTGTGTTGGTTGTGTTGAGTTTGGTGCAACCGTTATATGGAGCGGTGAGATTGCAGGAGACCACACAGGGTTTTTGTCAGGAAGTGAATAGCGGTAAGATGTGGCAGGTGGAAACCAGCAGGAGAGTGCGATCCTTGGTCGAGGCTCAGGCCTATGTGGATGAACTCAATCTGGGTGGCTACAACGATTGGCGACTGCCTACTGTCGGTGAATTGTTTGAATTGACTATGATGTCTGACCTCCACGAAACAGGCCGCTGCCAGATTCAGGTGAAGGGGAATTTCTGGTCAGGAGACAAGGATCTTGAGGGGCGAGCCGGGGCCTGGGAGCTTGATGATAACTGTGATCCGGAACGGCAGTATGTCCCTAAACAGGTTGGAGTGGTACGGGCTGTGCGCAATTAAATCATTCTGCACAGGTACCTTGAAAAATGAAAATACTTGTTCAGGGTCAAGGCGTGTTCAAACTTTTGATAAGTTTCATATCATGAAAATCATCAATGAAGCAGTAGATGAAGTGCGCCGTCAGGAACAAAAGGAGCGACCTGAACTGGCAAGGACACGTTACATCTGGCTGAAGAATTGAAAAAACCTCAAGGTCTCTCAGGATGCAATGCTCTCGGGTTGTTTCCGGCCTAACGGCCCGCTGTGTGGCGATCGCGGCAACACTGGGATTACTTACCGGAGGGAGAGGAAAAACGTCGGAACGGCGGCAGGTGCTTGTTACAAATCCAAGAAGATGGTGAACAATCTTCTTGGATTTGTAGCATTGGGGAGAGTGATATGCACACAGTCAAAAAAGACAAAACCTCTGCAATTGTGAATAAGTGCAGAGGTTTTGCAGAATTGGTCATGACCATGGGTCGGCCGGATATCTGGCGACGACCCAACAATATGCCGAGCCATTAAACTCACAAGAGCTCAGCATATTCAGTTGTTGCTATTTGCTCAAAGCAAGATCAAAGCGATCCAGATTTATAACTTTATCCCATGCACGGATAAAATCATGCACAAACTTTTCCTGAGAATCAGAGCAGCCATAAACCTCGGCCAAAGCCCTCAACTGTGAATTCGAACCGAAGATGAGGTCAACACGGGTGGCAGTCCACTTGAGTTCACCATTCGACCTATCTCGCCCTTCAAACACATCGGGATCTTTTGTTGTCGGCTTCCATGCTGTTCGCATATCAAGCAGATTTGTGAAAAAATCGTTTGTGAGGGTTTCAGGACGATTGGTAAAGACTCCGTGTTGGGACTGTCCATAGTTAACATTCAAAACACGCAGACCGCCAACAAGAACTGTCATTTCAGGAGCTGTTAACGTCAGCAATTGTGCTCGATCAATCAGCAGATCTCCCGATACTGCAGAGTAGTTGGCTTTCTGGTAGTTTCTGAATCCATCAGCCTTTGGTTCAAGGACAGAGAATGATTCCACATCTGTTTGCTCCAAAGATGCGTCAGTGCGCCCCGGCGTGAAAGGTACAGTCAGATTGTGTCCGGCTTTGACAGCAGCTTTCTCGACACCAGCACAACCTCCAAGCACAATCAAGTCAGCAAGAGATATCTTTTTGCCGCTAGATTGCTCATTGTTAAACTCATTTTGGATTGTTTCGAATGTAGCAAGTACCTTCTGCAGCTGATCGGGCTGATTTACTTCCCAGTCTTTCTGTGGTGCCAGACGGATACGAGCACCATTAGCACCGCCTCGCTTATCAGAGCCTCGGAATGTAGAAGCGGATGCCCATGCAGTCGAGACAAGTTGAGATACTGATAGGCCGGATTCCAGAATTTTAGATTTGAGTGTAGTGATGTCATTCTCATCGACCAATGCATGATCAACTGCAGGAACAGGGTCTTGCCAGATTAGCTCCTCTGCCGGAACTTCAGGACCGAGATAACGGGCTCGAGGTCCCATGTCACGATGTGTCAGCTTGAACCAAGCCCGTGCAAAAGCGTCTTCGAAATCTTCTGGGTTTTTCAGGAATTGTCGGGCAATTGGCTCGTATTTCGGGTCATAGCGGAGAGAAAGATCGGCAGTGGTCATCATTGGGCGATGCTTTTTTGTCGGATCATGAGCGTCAACGATCATGTCTTCATCTTCGACATCTTTGGCGAGCCACTGATGCGCACCAGCCGGACTCTTGACCAATTCCCAATCGTATTTAAACAACACCTTGAGGTAACCTGTATCCCATTTAGTTGGGTTTGGTTTCCAAGCACCTTCGATACCGCTACTGATTGTATCTCCGCCTTTACCAGAACCAAAATTACTTTTCCAACCGAGTCCTTGTTCTTCAACTGGTGCAGCCTCTGGTTCGGGACCAACATGCGAGGCAGGGCCCGCACCGTGACATTTTCCAAAGGTGTGGCCACCAGCAACAAGGGCTACGGTCTCCTCATCATTCATTGCCATTCTTGCGAAGGTATCTCTGACATCGTGACCGGAGGCTACCGGGTCTGGGTTCCCATTTGGCCCTTCTGGATTTACATAGATCAATCCCATCTGTACTGCTGCCAGCGGGTTGTTCAAATCTGTTTCTGCGTCTTTCTGATCATAGGGCCGATTACTTGTTGCCAGCCATTCTTTTTCCTCTCCCCAATAAGTATCTTCTTCAGGCTCCCAGATATCTTCACGCCCTCCGGCAAATCCAAAGGTTTTGAAACCCATTGATTCGAGGGCACAGTTACCAGCAAGGATCATCAGGTCAGCCCAAGAAAGTTTGCTGCCGTATTTCTGCTTAATGGACCAAAGCAGTCTGCGTGCTTTGTCGAGGTTTACATTATCAGGCCAGCTATTGATAGGGGCAAGACGTTGATTTCCGGTACCTCCGCCACCACGACCATCGCCCATGCGGTATGTGCCTGCACTATGCCATGCCATGCGTATAAAAAGGCCACCATAGTGACCCCAATCAGCGGGCCACCAGTCCTGTGAATCTGTCATAAGGGCGTACAAGTCTTTTTTAACAGCGTCAAGGTCAAGCTTTTTGAACTCTTCAGCATAGTTAAAATCTGTGTCCATAGGGTTCGACTTTGATGAATGCTGGTGGAGGATGTGAAGGTTCAACTGGTTTGGCCACCAGTCTTTGTTAGACGTTCCACTACCAGCCATTTGACTGCTACTTTTCCCCGTTACCGGGCATTTACTGTGTTCGGACATAATTACCTCCTTTAGTTAGCGTTGATCTTGTTTTTTGTTTTGAGAACACGTTAAACAAACCCCGCGCACTTCCACGTGGGTTGAGTATGGCTGCCCAATTTCATTGATGGAATTCGGCAGTTTAAGCTCATCAAAGTCCTTGGCATAGATGTCTCGTATTAGCCCACAAACACTGCAAGTAAAGTGGTGGTGCTGATTCAGGTTAGCATCAAATCGGGTTCGCTCCCTTGTTGCGCCGAGCGTCTTGATAAGCCCCAAATCATTGAAGAGCCAAAGAGCCCGGTAAACGGTATCAAGTGATATAGTAGGCAACCGCTCTTTGACACGCTGATAAATAGATTCCGCATCCGAGTGATCTCCCGCTGTTGCAATCTCTCGGAAAATCTCCATTCGCTGATGAGTAATCTTTATATTTTTGCTTTTGCAAACCTGTTCGAACAATTTTATTCGTTCATCAAATTCGCATTTCATAGGTTCCATAATACTCAATCCGTCATGGGAAAAATTAGCATGTCTCTTCTTTGACTTCAAAATGCTCTTGAGGGTGCAAACAGGCTGGACACATTTTTGGAGCATTGGAACCGTCGTGCACGTATCCGCAATTTCTACACTTCCAGCGCATGCTTACATCTTTGCTGTACATTCTCACCTGCCGTCGCCGCATTAAGGTTTTCTAATGTCGTACCGGTTTTCCCGCCGGGTAAGTCGCTGTGATTTCTGTATCTCCCCCTTCAAGAAATTTAAAGAAGCGTTTTGCATGTTTTCTCTCATTTTCTGCTGTTCCCAGGAAAAGAGCCTCAATTTGGCGGCACCCTTCCTTCCCGGCTACACTGGAAAAATATGTATAGCGATTAAGGGCTTGTGATTCTCCAGCAAAAGTCTTTAGGAGGTTTTCTCGGTTTCAGTTCCTTTGATTTCCGGCATTAGGCTACTCCTTCCGTTGTTTTTAATCGAATGAGTAAAACACCATCCGCCATAAGAATGCATTCTTAATTAAGAATTATTGCCTATTTGGTGTTGGGATGTCAAGTAAAGGTGCGAGAATTTCAAAAAATACCTCAATAAAAACCGGCTCTGTCAGAACAGGCTTGAGCCAAACGGTCCCTTCAACGGCAAGATCGAGGTTCCCTTGCTCCCGAATGAGCATGGCACAGCGGACCGCGTCGATGATGTGGTCGTTCCCTTTGGAGTAGATAATCTTGCCGTGCCGCAGGGTGTAGGTCTGGGTAGTGAACTGCTCTTCGATCTCCAGATCGTCTGAGGGAAAGATGATCTGTTTGCGTTGGAGGGCACCATTGATCAGACTGGTCATCAGTTCCTTTGTCCGATTTTGATTTCCTTTCCGTCGCGGACGGTGAGCCGGGTCATGCCGCCGAAGCCGCCGGTGTTTCTTGCGGCTTCAGAAAAGAAGGCGCTGCTGAAAGAGGTAAAAGGCCGCACGGGCTTTGCCGGAATGATACTTCTGCACCTCCTTGATAAGTTTTACTGTAGAAATAGAATCAATATCTTGAGGATAAGGTTTTGAGCGTAACGGAGATCACGGATGAAAAGATAATTTTCCCAGGTGGTCATACGTCAGGGAAGAAGATCGTTGTTTTATGTGAATAGGGTGCATTGTTTTAGCTTTTGGTGTACATAGATCTTGAGAAATTGAATGTCGATGTTTTTCGGTTCATTCCGGAAAACATCGTGCTGTCTGTATGCTACCTCTGTTGTATGAAAGGAAAAGATGTCAACCCAGAACTGTTCTATCGTCGCCTTGGTCGGACGACCTAATGTCGGCAAATCCACTCTCTTCAATCGAATTACCCGGTCGCGCAAGGCTCTTGTGGACCCGACTCCCGGTGTAACCCGTGACCGTCATTACGAAAGGGTCACGTGGAATAACAAGATGTTTATGCTGGTGGACACCGGCGGCATTGATGATGATCCCAACGATGTGATGGTTGATCATATCCGTGATCAGGCCATGGCCGCCATTGAAGAGGCCGATATTATCCTTTTTCTCATGGATGGCCGCCAGGGGGTGACCCCCGCTGATCATGAGGTGGTTAATATCCTGCGTCGCACAGACAAACAGGTCTTTCATGTGGTGAATAAGATAGACAGTCCGGCGCAGGAGACTGAACTCCTGAGTCAGTTCTATGAATTGGGAATTGAGCATCTCTGGGCCCTGTCAGCTGAACACAGTTACGGATTTCCTACGTTGATGGAAGATCTGGGTGCTGCTCTCAAAGAGAATGAAGAAACGCCAAATTATCCTGAGAATACTATCCGTATGGCCTTTTTTGGTCGGCCCAATGTTGGAAAGTCGTCCATGATCAACCAGATTCTTGGTCAGGAGCGCATGGTGGTTTCCGATGTCTCAGGGACAACCCGTGACTCTGTGGATACCCTGCTCAGTTATGGTGAATATAATTACCTGCTCATCGATACAGCAGGTATCCGCCGGAAGGGAAAAACCACGGATAAGCTGGAAAAGTTTAGTATCCTCAAGGCACTGTCCGCACTCGAGCGTTGTGATATTGCTCTTGTCCTGATTGATGCTGAAGAAGGGATTACTGAGCAGGATACCAAGGTTATCGGTTATACCCAGGAGCAGGGACGTGCCCTGATCATTTTGGTCAACAAATGGGATCTGATTCAAGATGATAAAAAACGCCAGGAACAGCTATGGGCTGAGATTGGTCTGGCAGTACCCTTTGTTGGCTTTGCCCCGCTTCTTCATGTTTCGGCCCTGACCGGCTACGGAATCAAACGTATCTTTCCGGTGATTGGTTCAGTTCATCGTCAGTTTACAGCCACCTTCCCCACCGGCGCTCTGAACCGTCTGTTGCAGGATGCTGTTGAAACGCATACCCCGCCTGTCTACAAAAATAAGCGTCTCAAGTTCTACTTCACGTCTCAGGTGGGCCAGCGGCCCCCTAAGTTTGTAGTCATGAGCAACAGCTCCAAGGGGGTCCATTTCTCCTATCAGCGCTATCTGGTCAATCGCTATCGTGAGGGGCTTGGGCTTGACAAGGTGCCGCTCCAGTTGATTTTCCGCGATAAGAACCGGGATAAGAAAAAATAGATTTGTTTGTACAGTTTACCGAAAACAGCAAAGCCCCGGTCCATGAAATGGATCGGGGCTTTGCTGTTTCTGAACGTGTTCTGGTGAGCAGATTCCGCTTTGATAGTGTTACAACGATATCAGATAGTAGCTCTTGCCCGCTTGAATGCGTCAGAGGAGCGTGCAATGGTATCGTCGGCAACACAGAAGGCGAGGCGGAAAAATCCGGGTGCGCCAAATCCGCGTCCGGGGACAGCGAGTATCCTTTCTTCCTGAAGTCGGGCACAGAAGGCAACATCGTCGCCCCCGGGAGCCTTGGGGAAGACATAGAATGCGCCCTTGGGTGGAACAAAATCAAACCCAGCCTCTTCCAGAATCTGGCAGAATAGATCACGCCGTCTTGTGTAGATGGAACTGTCAATGGTCACATCCTGAAGTTCGGCCACCACTCGTTGCATCAGTGCCGGGGCATTGACAAAGCCCAGTATGCGATTGGCCAAGGTCAGGGCGTCGAGCAGGGCAGTTTTATCTTCTATTTCCGGGTGTACGGCAAGATAACCGATTCGTTCACCGGGCAGGCTCAGGTCCTTGGAGTAGGAGGACAGGACGATTGAGTTGCGGCTGGCCTGGCACAGACTTGCGACCTCGTGATTGTCATAGACAATTTTGCGATATGGTTCGTCGCTGATCAGGTAGATGGTGGTCTCGTTTTTTCTGCCGGCTATCTCCAGCATTTCGCCCAGTTGGTTCAGGCTTTCCTGGGAATAAATCTGTCCGGTTGGATTGTTGGGTGAGTTGATGATGATCGCTTTGGTCTTACTGGTGATAGCCGCCTCAATGGCAGCAATATCGAGATTGAATTCGTCATCTGTGTTGACTGTCCGGCTGACGCCACCATGGTTGTCGACATAGAAGCCGTATTCGACAAAATATGGAGCAAGCAGAATCACCTCATCGCCCGGGTTGAGCAGGGCCTTCATAACCACGTTTAAGGCTCCGGCTGCGCCGCAGGTCATGAGCATGTCGCCGTGATGGATGTCCACGCCCTGTTCAGCTGACATCCGGGCGGCCAGGGCCTGGCGTACCCACGGATAACCGCCATTGGGCATGTAGGCATGGAGTCCCGGGGATTTGTCGGCGGCGATCTCGCTGATCACATCGTAAAACTGTGGTGGTGGTGGCACATCAGGGTTGCCAAGACTGAAGTCAAAGACGTTCTCAACCCCGTGTTGAGCCTTCATCTTAGCGCCTTCTTCAAACATCTTGCGAATCCAGGATGATTTTTCGGAAAATCCCTTCATCTTGTGTGAAATAGCCATGGTGGTTCTCCTTGCTCTATTGTCTTTTTTTGAAATAGTCGTAAGCTGCGTTGATCTCTTTCATCTTCTCTTCAGCCACTCCACGAAACTCCTCACCCAGGTGACTGACTTTGTCCGGGTGATATTGCATGCTCAGCTTTCGGTATGCACTCTTGATCGTTGTCATGTCAGCCCCAGGCTCGAGGCCAAGAACCGCGTAGTAATGATCGGCTGTTCCTTGCGCAGTGCTTGACTGTTGATACTGCCGGTACATGTATTTGGCTTCGATTGTCCGCTGGTCATATGCAGAAATCTCAAGAAAGGCAGCAACGTTATGGGCGGCCCGCAATTCGGACTCTGAAACATCGACTTTAGTATAGAGGATCTGATAGATCAGCTCCAGAAGAATCAGCCGTGGTTCATAGCCAAAGGAGTTTTTGAATTCCATGAGTAAGGAATCCAGGGACTGATCAGCGGCCACGGCCTCCTTGATCATATCCTTGACCCAGTACATCTGGGCTTGGGAGTATCGAAGGTTGATTTGAAAAAAACGCTGGATGGTCGCAATTTCTTCCCTGGTGAGTACACCGTCATGCTTGGCGATGTGGATCAGGATGTTGATCAGCAGCCAGACAAAACGATTGTGGCTCTCACTCTGGGTGGATTCGTAACTGATAATTTTTTTCTTGACCCAGTAGCTGAAACCCCAGAAGGCGCCGATGAACAGGAGAATTCCGGCCAGACCTGAAAAAATAATGGCTCCGAGGACATTGACAAGGGCGGGTGCGCCGCCGGTGAGAAAGACAAAGAGCAGCATGATGAGCAGGCAGCCGCCGCAGCCAGGTGGTCGTTGTTGTCGATAGGCCATGGTTGTTTTGATTAGTTGGTGGTTTCCTGGAACAGGGCGTCGACGAATTCACCTGCGTCAAAGTCGCGCAGGTCTTCCACTTTTTCTCCGATACCAATAAAGCGGACGGGAATTTTCAGTTCACGACAGATATTGACGATGATTCCACCCTTGGCTGTGCCGTCGAGTTTGGTGAGAGCAAGTCCGGTGATGGTAACGGCCTCGTTGAACAGTTTAGCCTGGGAAATTGCATTTTGGCCGGTGGTGGCATCGAGAACCAGCAGGATTTCGTGCGGAGCCCCGGGCATTTTTTTGTTCATCACACGTTTAATCTTTTTCAGCTCTTCCATCAGATTGGTTTGCGTGTGGAGGCGGCCGGCCGTGTCAACGATAACCACATCATATTTATGGGCATCGTCCAGGGCATCATAGACGACTGATGAGGGGTCGGCCCCTTCCTTGTGGGCAATAACCGGAACCTGATTACGTTCACCCCAGATCTTCAGCTGTGATACCGCTGCGGCCCGAAAAGTGTCGGCCGCCACCAGCAGGACAGATTGCCCGGCCAGTTTGAACTTTCGGGTGATTTTGCCAATGGTCGTGGTTTTGCCCACGCCATTGACCCCGATGACCATGATCACAAAGGGACCCTGTTGGGGCATGACCAGTTCGGCGGGTTGATTGGAATCGAGGATGTGGGCTTGTATTTTTTCCTTGAGAATTTTTTTCAGGGATTGCGGATCGGACAGCTCTTTTCGTTTAACACGGCGGCGGGCATCATCCAGAAGTTCAAGGGTCGTGTTGATACCGATATCAGCAGTAATGAGGATTTCCTCCAGTTCGTCGAGCAGATCGTCGTCAATGATCTTTTTGCCGAGAAAGAGGGTGTCAAGCTGATGGACAAAGGAGTCACGGGTTTTGGCCAATCGTTGGCTGAGGCGCTGGAACATGGAACTGGTTTTCTTTTCAGCGGTCTGGGGCGGAGCCTGGTCTTCGGCGTTGACTTCCTGTTCAGGTAGCGCTTTCGCTACAATTTTATTTTCGACTTCAGGTTGGGCTGTTATTGGTGTGGGCTCAGGCTCAGGCTCAGGTACAGGTTCAGCTATAACGGTCGCTTCGGTCTCTTCAGGTTCAGGGGCCGGATCTGTTATCTCTTTTAATAGTGTTTCGGTGGTTGTTTCTGCAGATGCTTGAGCTTCAGGAAGTGACTCGGGGGCCAGAGGCGTCTCTTCTTCAACAACCGGGCCGTCTTCGAGAATTTCTTCAGGTGGTGGTGTTGGTGTTTTCGTAAATTTCTTTTTGAACCAGCCGAGCATGAATCAGTTCCTTTGAGTCAGAGATGGGATACAGCAAAATTGGTTTTAAACCTGAATATATTCTATGCAAAAACTTTCAATAGTAAGGCTAGATGGAGCAGAAAGCAATAAAAAGGCTTTCTTGTTTATTTGTAGGCTTAAATTTGTAGTACTCTGCTTCGCGTTGGGCCCATTGTTTTCCGTTGCATTTCCGCGCAAGAGCATTACTGTATGTGACGCAGTTCATTTTACAGCAGTTTTAATATCGTCACCTTTTTTATTCTATATTCTATAGTTGGCAGGAGGAAACAATTATGTCCAGTTCATGTGGTTCCAGCAGTTCGTGTTCCAGCGGTTCATGCTCCACCCCCGAGTCGCAACAGGCGGCCATTGCCCAGCAGGACAATGCCATTACTCGTTCACTTGGTAAGATCAAAAACAAAATTCTGGTCATGAGCGGTAAGGGTGGTGTTGGTAAGTCCACGGTCTCAGTTAATCTGGCTCTGGGCCTTGCCAAGCGTGGCCACAAAGTTGGTCTGATGGATGTGGATATTCATGGACCCGACGTGATCAGAATGCTTGATATGAAGGGCAGTCTTGAGCCGCCAGCCACACCGGACGCTCTGGTTGCTCCTTTGGAGTATAATGACAATTTAAAAGTGGTTTCTCTCGAGTATATGATGAAGGATCGTGATGAGGCCATAATCTGGCGTGGCCCGCTGAAAATTCAGGCCATTCGTCAGTTTGTCGCTGATTTTGATTGGGGTGAGCTTGATTATCTGATTATTGATGCCCCTCCCGGTACAGGAGATGAACCTTTATCCGTGGCTCAGACCATTCCTCATGTCAAAGCTGTTGTGGTGACAACTCCGCAGAAGGTTGCTCTGGCCGATGTCCGTAAGTCCATTAACTTCTGTACGACTGTGAAGATGGATATTGTTGGTGTTGTCGAAAATATGTCCGGACTTGTCTGTCCCCATTGTAACGAGACCGTGAATATTTTTAAGACCGGTGGTGGTGAGGAGATCGCTCGTGAATTTGATCTTCCCTTCCTCGGTCGCGTGCCCATGGATCCCAGAGTAGTTATTGCTGGCGATGATGGCGTTCCGTATCTTACTTCGGATGCTGAGAGCCCGGCTACTGCTGCCTTTGGTGCAGTGATTACTGCCGTTGAGACTCGACTGCCACCGGTTGCTCCACCCACCACTCTGAACATGGCCGACAGTGGCTGCGGCTGTGGCGGCGGACCGTGCAATCCCACAAGCTGCGATTGCTGATAACCTTCTCCCGGCGAGGCATCGACTGATACCTCGCCGGGTTTCTGTTTTTTCTTTTCTTGTGTGTTTTTATGTTGATTCAACAATTGACCGTCGGGATGATGGGGGTTTGCTGTTATATTGTTGCCTGTGAGAAGACCCGTGAATGTGCGGTGATCGATCCCGGCGGTGACGAGAACCAGATTCTGGCTGCAATAGCCGATAAACAACTGTCATTGACCTCGATTATTGCCACCCATGGTCATCCTGATCATGTCTGTTCCAACCGTTTGCTCAAAGAGGCCACCGGCGCTCAGATCGTTATGCATGAAGTCGATGCCGAATTTTTTGCCCGACCCGAGACAGAAAAGTTCTTCTCAGTTCTGGGGCTTGAGGCCTCGCCTGCACCCGATCTTCTGGTAAAAGATGATGATGTGATCATGGTCGGTGAGGAAGCGCTGCGGGTGATTCATACCCCCGGCCACACTCCGGGCGGCATCTGTCTGTATCATGCCCCTGATCTGTTCACAGGAGATACCCTTTTTGTGGGTGGTCTTGGTCGTACTGATTTTCCTGGTGGATCCCATGAGCAGTTGATCAGTTCCATTACCACCAGGCTCCTGGTCTTGCCTGATGAGACTGTGGTCTGGCCGGGTCATGGCTATGGCGGCAGTCGTTCGACCATCGGTTCTGAAAAACGCGAAAATCCGTATATCAGCTAATTCTGCCCTGATTCTGTAACCGATGCAGTCCTTTCGTCCTCCTTCTTGTTTTCTGTGGGTTGATCTATGCGCGAAATAGTTCTTGGCACAGCCGGTCATGTGGATCACGGCAAGACCAGTCTTGTCCGGGCGTTGACTGGTATTGAAACAGATCGTCTGAAAGAAGAGAAGAAGCGTGGCATTACCATAGAACTTGGCTTTGCCTACCTTGATCTCCCCTGTGGCCATCGCCTGGGTATTGTTGATGTGCCGGGCCATGAGAAGTTCGTCAAGAATATGGTCGCCGGGGTTTCGGGAATGGACCTGGTGGCTTTTATTGTGGCGGCCGATGAGGGCATCATGCCCCAGACTCGGGAACATTTTGAAATCTGCCGTCTCCTTGGGGTCAAGGCCGGGATTGTCGTGTTGACTAAGATCGACATGGTTGAACCCGAATGGCTGGAGATGGTTGAGGAAGAGGTTCGGGATTTCTGTGCTGACAGTTTTCTCGAAGAGGCCCCCTGTCTCCACGTATCATCGATTACCGGCCAAGGCATTGATGAACTGCGTACGGTCCTTAATGACTTTGTTGCTGCCCAGGAATTCCGGGAGGCTCACGGTCCCTTTCGTCTCTCTGTGGATCGGATCTTTGCCATGAAGGGTTTCGGGGCGGTTATCACCGGCACTTCAATTTCCGGGAGAGTCTCAATTGGCGAGCCTCTGCGCCTTTATCCATCAGAGCTGCAAGCCAAAGTTCGCGGCTTGCAGGTTCATTCCACTGATGCTGAAACAGTGGAGGCCGGGCATCGCACCGCCATTAATCTTCAGGGCGTCGAGATACTGAATATTGATAGAGGTATGGTTGCAGCCACACCTGGCTGCCTGAGCCCCTCTTATATGCTCGACTGCGATTTTTTCTATCTCTCATCCAATACCAAACCGCTCAAGCATCGAACCCGCGTGCGGGTCCATCTGGGGACTGGCGAGTACATGGCCAGAATCTCCCTACTGGAACGCAATGAGCTGCTGCCCGGTCATGAGGCTCCTGTTCAACTGCTCTTTGAAGAACCTGTGGTTGTCTGGCCTGGTGATCGCTATGTGGTGCGCAGTTATTCACCGATCATGACCATTGGTGGCGGTGCAGTCCTGGATAACCTGACGCCACGTAAACGGAAAAGGTTGAGTGACTCGGACAGGAATCGTAATCGTGAACAATTGCGACTTCTTCAGCGAGGGGAGATCGAAGATCGAATCCTTTATTTTCTGGAGCTGTCGGGGCCCATTGGTTTGACTCAGGATGAACTGGCTATTCGTCTGGGCCTGTTTGGCAAACCCCTCAAAAAAACACTCACTGCTCCCCTGTCGACTGGTAAGATCGCGGTGGTTGATTCTGGTGCCCAGCGCTACCTTGCACGTTTGGTTATTGATCGGCTTGAAGGAGAGCTGCTGGCAGTGCTGAAAGAGTATCACACGCAGCAGCCTTTGCAGATTGGCCTGTCAAAGGAAGAACTGCGCTCCTCCGTTGGCCGTGGACTTGATGGCCGGGTTTTCCAGTTTTGCATGACAGAACTGATCAAGCAGGAGCAGATTGTCCAAGAGGAATCCACGGTTCGTCTTTTCAGTCACAGTGTTGCCTTGCAAGCCGATGAACAGGAGGTGCGAGCCGAACTGTCCAGTTGGTACCAGAAAAAAGGGCTGGCCACCGCCACCTTGCGTGAGACCATGGATCATTTCAGCGACTATCCCGAGAAAGTCGTGGTTGAGGTCATGGCTCTTCTGGTTCGGGATGGGGCCTTGCTCAAGGTCAGTGAGAGTCTCTATTACGATGTCCCGACCATGGAACTTCTCAAACAGCAGGTTACTGACTTTATCCAGGCTGAGGGTGAAATCGATGCCCCGCGCTTCAAGAACCTCACCGGCCTGACCCGAAAATTCTCTATCCCTCTCCTTGAGTATCTTGATCGCATCAAGCTGACCATTCGTATCGGTGATGTCCGGGTCTTGAGAAAGTCCGCCGGCTGATCATCTTTCAGTTGTTGGCAGTCCCCCCTCTCTCTCTCTTTTCTCTCCTTTTGTACGCCCTGTCTTGTTCTGTGGCACAAGAATTTTCTTGAGCACTGCCTTGCTGCGCTCTTTCGTGCTGCGCTCTTTCGGCTAACACATTTGCTTCTCTTTTTGCCCCTCTCCGGACTTTCCTGAAAACCTGATGCATGGGAGGCGGTAACTCTCTTTTGGAGGACCTCAGAGCCAGAGAGCCAGTGATAACCATAGATCAGTACAATGTGATTTTGGGGGCCCTTGTAAAATTTCCCCACATGGACTATGTTCTTGCTGGAATAATTCTTACACGAAACATTCTATCATGAAGGATCTCTGTGGACAATACAATGTACGATTATGAATATCGGGTTCTTTGTGCCTTGCGGCGCATTATTCGGTCCGTCGATATTTATTCCAAAAAACTGAACACGAAGTTGGGTCTTACAACACCTCAACTTTTGTGTCTGCATGCATTAGCTAAATCTGAGAGCATGATCCTTACCGATCTTGCCAGAGAAGTTAATCTTGGCGTAAGCACGGTGAACGGGATAATCGATCGGCTGGAAATAAAACAGTTCTTGACCAGAAGCAGATCCGTCAAAGACCGCCGGAAGGTGAGTTTGGAAATTACCTCTTCCGGCAAGAATATCATTTCTAAAGCCCCGTCCTTACTTCAGGACAAACTGGCCGCCTCGCTCTCTGAACTGTCTGATGAGGAACAGTTGGTTCTAACAGAATCACTTGAACGAGTCGTCACGCTTATGGAAGTTGAAAAGATTGATGCTTCTCCCAACCTGTTCCCCCGTGAGCAGGTTACCGTCAATAACTGACAGATGTATCAAACAAGTATAAAAGGAGACCCATGCTCAGTTTACAGCAAAAAGAGATACTCGAAGAAATTGATGGAAGTTCGGTCAGCAAATGGAAAGACTGGAAGTGGCAAATCAAACACTGCATCAAAGATCTGAAGACCTTTGAAACGCTGCTCAAAGTGCGGCTCCCCGATGATGTTCGTGAAAATTTTCGCTCAATTATTGAAAAATTTCCCATGGCCATCACACCGTATTATCTGTCTTTGATAAAGATTGATGATTTGGAAAATGACCCGATCTTTAAACAGAGCTTTCCGGTAATCAATGAGTTGCATGTGGGGAGAAATGATATGCCTGATCCTCTGCACGAGGATAAGGACAGTCCGGTTCCTGGCCTGATACACCGCTACCCCGATCGTGCATTGTTGCTGGTCAGTAATATATGTTCCATGTATTGCCGTCACTGTACCAGAAAGCGGCGGGTCGGAGATCGGGATACCGTACCTGGTCGCGCCCAAATCATGAAGGGGATTGACTATATACGGAAGAATCAACAGATCCGGGATGTCCTTTTGAGTGGTGGTGATCCCTTTCTTTTATCGACAGATTATCTGGACTGGATTCTCACAGAACTGAAAGCCATTGAGCATGTCGAAATCATACGAATTGGTACACGTACACCGGTTGTCCTGCCGTCACGAATTACGGATGAGTTAGTGGAAATGCTCAAAAAGCATCAACCCATCTGGATTAACACTCATTTCAATCATCCCCGTGAGCTGACGGCATCATCAAGGCTGGCGTTGAAGAAACTTGCCGATGCGGGCATCCCCCTTGGCAATCAATCGGTTCTGCTGGCGGGTGTTAATGATTGCCCCCGGGTCATGCGCTCCTTGGTTCATAAACTGGTGGCCAATCGAGTCCGGCCTTACTATCTCTATCAGTGTGATTTATCTGAGGGACTGACCCACTTCAGAACGCCGGTTGGCAAGGGGATTGAAATTCTCGAAAGCTTGATTGGCCACACCAGCGGCTTATGTGTCCCGACCTATGTTATCGACGCCCCAGGTGGCGGAGGCAAAATCCCGATTATGCCTAATTACCTGATCTCCTGGTCAACCAACAAAGTGGTTTTGCGAAATTATGAAGGTGTCATTACCACCTATAATGAGCCTGATTCTTACGAGCAGAATTACTGTGAAAGAGATTGCAAAGAATGCAACCTGCAACTCTCGCTGGAAGACGCGGATGAAACCAAGTCCATGGGAATTGAAAGATTACTGGCTGATTCCAACGATACCATTGCCCTGGTTCCGAAAAATAATTCTCGCCTCGAGCGAAGGGATTGAAAGATTTCATGTCTGAGCTTGTACTAGATCGATTGGAGGTGCTGCCTGGTGGCTCGATCATCCAGCATGGACCATACAACGATCGGATTTATTTAATGAAGCAGGGGGAAGACAAGAGCCTTGCTGCGGACTTGATTGCCATGGCAAAACAGCATGGTTACTCAAAAATATTTGTTAAAATTCCGGCAGGATCTTCAGGGCAGTTTGCCGGGGTGGGCTATGTTGAGGAAGCTGCAATTCCCCGGTTTTACAACGATTCCGAAACAGGAATTTTCATGGGGTATTACCTGAGTGAGGCACGATCGTTCGAAATAAACCCCGCTTCTCTGGATAAAATTCTTCATCTCGCCCACGATAAGGCAGAAACACCGATCCGTCCCCTGAATGAGTCGGAGTTTACCCTGCGCCAATGCCAGGTAAGTGATGTTGAAGAGATGGCGGCAATCTATGGGGCTCTTTTTACGACGTATCCTTTCCCGATCCATGAGCCCTCGTTTTTGCTGGATACCATGCAAAAGAATGTCGATTATTTTGGCATTGAAAGAAATGGAAAGTTCATCGCGCTTTCTTCTGCTGAAATTGACAGGTCTGCACAAAATGTTGAAATGACCGATTTTGCGACTCTCCCAGAGTATCGAGGTAATAGTCTGGCCGTCCATTTACTCAGGCGGATGGAAAAAGAGGTCGCGCGAAAAGGGATAAAAACCTCATATACCATTGCCCGGGCAGTATCTGCCAGCATGAATATTACCTTTGCTAAACTCGGTTATTCATACGGAGGACGGCTGAAAAACAATACCAATATTTCCGGGAAAATAGACAGCATGACCATCTGGTACAAATTCATTTCTGACTGACTTCAGAATGAAAGGCATATTTTGATGAAATTCGGAGAGGGAAACAAGGGCTAGATCGACATAATGCAATCCCTCTGTTAGTGATGGCTTCCAGCCTGAGACTTATGGCTACCTTGAAAAATTGTCTTTTCACCCAAGATCTGCGTTGCGCTCAAAATTTTATCCTCGGAATATCGGCTATATGCCTGCGGTAAAATTTTGAGCGCGCCTTTATCTTGAACGAAAATCCTAATTTTTCAAAGTACCCTTATGAGAGATCACGTATTTTGGCTCGAATCTTATTGAGTTCCCGACGGTATCTTTCGGCATCACCATAGTCAAAAAAATTGTGGTAATGGTTGTGACTGGCCCTGGTTCTTCGGGCGTGCTTGATTGGACACCAGTAAAGTTCTGTTCGAGCTGCTATTTCATGAATATAGGAAATCAGTCCGTTGAAATATCCACAATAGCAGCAGTTGATCTTTTCGATCCAGTTCAGGTAGCTCAGATAGTGGCGGTCGATGACGATGTAGTCACTCCGTCTGACTTTGGGTATGTTGTAGGCCGGAAAGCAGACAAATTGATAGACTGATGCCATCAGATCCATGAGCAGGGCCGGAAACAGGCAGGCCCAGATGAAAGGTGCGGTGAGAATGTTGACCAGGGCCGCATGTCGCAGGTAGTGACGGGCTGTTTCGAGCAGGTAGCGGTGACGGCGACGGATGGCCTGTTCGAAATAGACTTTTTTGTTTCTGATTTCATAGGAATACTCAGCCTCTTTTTTCTGGAGTTCGACAATCAGTTCTTGCTCCAGTTTCTTGATGGTGGCAATCAGTTCCTGTAGGCGATCGTTCATGGATTTGTCCTTGGTTTGATTTCGAGCGTGTGATTGACCTGAGTTCAGGGGAATCTGGTTAAGTCATTGACAGGACCCTGAGTTGACTGGCCCGTTCATCTTACTCATTTCGCATCATGACGAATGATTGTTCAGTGCACTGTTAGTATAGCACACACCTCAGATTTACAATCTGAAGATATGCAGGAAGAACAAATGTGTGGCTGCAATTTTTGAGAAGCTGTCTGGTCTGTGAATCAGAAGGGCTGGGACTGCCGTAACTTAGGGATATTAGGGACGGATGATACGGAGGATGTAGTCACGAGTGTTCTTTTTCTGGTTGAGAAGGATGGCAAAGGGCTGGGCCTGGCCGTCCAGGGGGAGATAGCCGGCATAACAGTAAACCCCGTTCAGACTTCCTGACTTCAGAGAGACATCCTTTTTGTTGGTAAGGAGACTTTTATGGGGATAAAAGTGCTCCAGAACCCTGATCATGGCTCGAGGGGTGCTTCGGTTTTCACGAGATAGACCTGAACCCTCTACCACATGTAATTCGCCAGGCGAGAGGTTGAGTCTATTCGTGAGAAAATTTCTGATGGTGAGGCGCCCTTTGTGCCAAGTGGCTGCACCGCCCTGTTCTTTGGCACCACAGCTTAAGAAGAGCTGGTTGGCGATGAAGTTGTTGGAATACTTGAGCATATCGCGGACCAGATCACGAACTGTCCTGGTCGACTGGTGACTGTAAAGGAGTTTGGCCTCGCTTGAAACTGCACCCGGGCGTATGGCCCCGTGGGTCACAATTCCTTGCCGGTGGAGTAGGGCACTGAATAGCTCGCCGCTGTAGCGCAGAGTGTTTGTGATCTCTCCACTCCCAGGATAGGCCTCAACATTGACTCGATGCCAACCCGACTTCAAATGACGGCCGATCTTACGGCTGAGATTTAGTGTGGGGCTCTGTGGTTCCCCGGAGCGTACGCTGCCGTTATTGTCGACGATCAGAGGGAGAGAATTGTAATTAACAGCCAGGGCATTGTTGGGTGCGTCATAGGGGTTGTGTGAATTTTCTGAACCTGGCGTTGATGCTTTCAGGGCAAAGGCCGAGTCATCGAGGATCAGGTCGTTGATTTGCCTGACTCCCATTTGGTGCAGGCGTTGGGTGATGTGGCTGATTTCTTCAGAGATAAGGCTTGGGTCGCCACTGCCCTGGATATAGAGATTGTCTGACTGATCCTGGTAGAAGCGGGTGGTGAAGCGGTGCTCTGCACCCAGGATCTCCAAAGCGGCCAGGGCTGTGACAAGTTTGACAGTGGAGGCTGGAATGAACGAGGTGTCGATATCGTGGCTGCGAATGATTCGACCATCTTGACTGAGCAGATAACCACCGTACTCAATGAGGTGGGCTGCCGGGTCTTTGTTTGTGGTTTGAGCCTGCACTGGGCAGGAAAAGGCCAGGGATATAAAGGCGAGTAAGATAAAACTCAGGCAAAAACGGCGCATGAAATGCTCCGATTCCCGTGCGCCACACAGATATCTGAGCGGCGCACGGGGAGTCTAGGTTTAGATTTTGGGGAGTCTGGCCAGAGATTTTGCGATATCTTCAGCAGGATAGTCGTAGTTGTGTAATTCACCTGAGAAGTATTTATCGTAGGAGGCCATGTCAATCAGACCATGTCCAGAAAAGTTAAAGAGGATGGATTTGGGCTCATCCTTGTCACGCGTCGCCTCGATGATTGCCCCACGAATGGCGTGGCAGGTCTCGGGTGCGGGGATGATACCTTCTGTCCGGGCGAACAGGACTCCGGCTTCGAAGCACTCAAGCTGGTGAACTCTGATTGGATCGATGATATTTTCCCGAACCATGGCTGAAACGATGGGGGCCATACCGTGGTAGCGTAGACCTCCGGCGTGGATGCCAGGAGGAATGAAATCATGTCCCAATGTGTGCATGTTCAGGAGTGGCGTCATTTGGGCTACATCACCAAAGTCATAGGCCAGTTTGCCCATGGTCAGCGAAGGACAGGAGGCTGGTTCAACACCGACAAAGCGGATTTTTTTCCCTTCCAGGTAATCGGGCAGATAGGGGGCGGCAAGACCGGCGAAATTGGAACCGCCGCCGCAGCAACCAAGGATGACGTCTGGATAATCACCGGCGATTTCCATTTGCTTCTTGGCCTCAAGGCCGATGATTGATTGGTGAAGGATGACATGATTAAGGACAGAGCCCAAGGCATACTTGGTGTCATCCCGGCTGGCAGCATCTTCCAGGGCCTCGGAGATGGCGATTCCAAGAGCACCCGCTGTATCAGGATATTCCTCCCTGATTTGTCGACCGATGTGGGTGTCTTCGCTGGGGCTGGAGACGATATCAGCACCGTATGTCTGCATCATCGATTTGCGGTAGGGTTTCTGGTCAAAAGAGACCCGCACCATATAGACTTTGCAATCGAGGTTAAATTTATTGGTGGCAAAGGACAGGGCACTGCCCCATTGTCCAGCGCCGGTCTCGGTGGAGAGGCGTTTGACACCCTCACGAGCATTGTAATAGGCCTGGGCCACAGCGCTGTTGAGTTTGTGTGAGCCTACGGGGGAGACACCCTCATTCTTGAAGTAGATCCTTGCCTTGGTTCCCAGGGCCTTCTCAAGATTTCGGGCCCGGACCAGAGGGGAGGGACGCCAGATTTTGAGAATCTCCTGGACCTCATCCGGGATATCAATGAAGCGTTCCTGGCTCATCTCCTGCTCGAGCAGGCCCATGGGAAAAACGGCACCCAGTTTTTCAGGGCCCATGGGTTCTTTGGTCTCAGGGTCAAGGGGAGGGAGCAGGCCGTTTGGTAAATCAGGGACAACATTGTACCACTGAGTTGGCATCTGGTCGTCACGAAGGATTATTTTTTTCATCATCGTCATTACTCCTTTTCTATTTCAAATTACACAGATTAATGGGGTATCCTAGGATGGTCTGCTCAGAAAAATCTTACTCAACATTTATCTACCATGAGGCAAATGGTTTGTGCAACGATTTGTGTAAATGCTTATTTGTTGTCTTCGCTCAGAGGCAGACAGGTTGTTTTCAGGGTGAGACAATTGTGTGTGCTTTCCTCATCCAGACCCATAACAAGGGTGAGTATCTGCTGCGGTTTGATCCCGGGTTGACCGGCCGTTGTGATCAGTTCAAGGTCCAGGGTGTTGGGGGCGGTTAACTTCCCCTGGCTGACCAGTGGTCGGATGTCAATCTCCCTGGTCTTGCCTTTGCGGCTGCGGGTTATTGTGTGGGACTCACTGGCCAGAAAATCGTCGAGATTGGCAGATTCTTGCTCGGTGAATGGTTGGGGGCAGGTAATGGTGTAGTTGATCAGCAGGGATTGGGGGAGCTTGCCGCTATGCAGTTCAATGGCTGTGACGGTTAATCCTTCCGGAAGCTGGCAGTCCAGTTCGTCTACAGTCTGACTTGAGTTACTCAGCAATGCGGGCAGATCCATGATGAAGTATTCGCACAGACTTTCGGTGCCAACTGGCATGGCCGGTCCAAATGAGATCTTGGGGGAAGGGTTGAAGCCCTGGGAAAAGTGGGTTTCAATCCCGGCTCGTCGGATAGCCCGGAAGACCAGTTGCAGGATTTCCAGATGGCCGAGCAGGCAGATTATACCCCGTCGCTGGTAGCTCACTTTGTACTTAAAATGGGCTGGATCTTCGGTGCTTGCCTGTGGTTGGGGGCGATCAGGGACAACTGCCGGTATTTGTTTTTTATTCTGGACAACTGGCTTGATGGTTTTGAAATCGCAGAGGCCGCAGAGCTGACAAGCGTGGTAGCGGCAGTCCGGAGTGTAGGCTTCTTCCTGGGCTTTGGTCAATTCCTGTTTGAGAAAATCGATGGACACGCCGCTGTCGAGATGCTGCCAGGGCAGAATTTCATCGAGCGTCCTCTCGCGCAGGTAGAAGTCGAGGTCAAGACCGCAGTCTTCAGCGGCGGCCTCCTGCCAGAGTTTGAGCTGGAAATGGTCTGACCAGCCATCGAGCCGAGCTCCTCGCTCCCAAGCCTTTTCGAGCAGTTGCGCCAGTCGACGATCACCACGGGAGAAGACACCTTCGAGAAAACTCTGTTCCGGGTCATGCCATTTAAGGTTGATATTCTTGCGCGGTAAGATCGACTTGAGATGTCGGATGGCGGCATAGCTCTCGGCCATGGTCATTTGCCTGGCCCATTGAAAGGGGGTGTGCGGTTTGGGAACAAAGGTACCGATGCTGACTGTGATCTGGCGTCGACCATGACCACCGGCACCGGCCGCCAGCGTTTTTTGCGCAAGATCGCTGATGGCATCAATGTCTTCTGGGGTCTCAGTGGGCAGTCCGATCATGAAGTATAATTTCATGACCTTCCAGCCAAGGCCATAGGCATCACGACTGGTGGTCAGCAGGTCCTCTTCTGTGATCCCTTTGTTAATCACCCGACGGAGTCGTTCACTCCCTGCTTCAGGGGCCAGAGTGAAACCGGTCTTGCGTACACGTTTGATTTGATCCATGACTCCTTGCGTCAGGGTACCGACTCGCATGGACGGCATGGCCACTGAGACGAACTTGTCTGCAAAACGATCCATCAAGTCAGGCAGAAGCTGGTCGAGACAGGAATAGTCACCGGTGGAGAGTGAAAGCAGGGCCAGTTCATCAAAACCACTGTCATCAATTCCAACACCGGCAAGCTCCATGATCTGCTCCGGGCTTCGCTCACGGACGGGACGGTAGATGATGCCGGCCTGGCAAAAGCGGCAGCCACGGGTGCAGCCACGGGCGATCTCAATCCCCAGACGATCATGAACGATTTTACTGTTGGGGACCAGGGGCTGAGTCAGGTGGTCAATGCGGTTAAGATCCGGCAGAATACGGCGTTTGACTGTTTCATATTGGGCCAACTGCGGTGCAATGGCAGTGATCCGACCCTGATTATCATATCCTGGCGTGAAAAAAGAAGGAATGTATATCCCTTCAATTTTGCTCAACTCCTCCAGGAGGTTTTGTTTGGGCCAGCCATGTTCTTTGGCATGGGCCATGGTCTTGCTGACCTCGATGACTCCTTCTTCACCATCGCCCAGTAATATGGCGTCAAAAAAATCTGCCACCGGTTCCGGATTCATAGAACAAGACCCTCCGCCCAGGAGCAGGGGAAAGTTGTCGTCCCGTTCACTGGCGTAAAAGGGGATCCCAGCCAGTTGAAGGATGGTGAGGATATTGCTGTAGCATAACTCATAGGGGAGAGTTATCCCCATGAGGTCAAAATCAGTGAGCGGCCTCCCTGATTCCAGGGCAGTGAGTGGTGCCTGCTCTGTGGTGAGAATTTGTTCCAGATCCTTGTCCGGGCAGTAGCAGCGATCAGCCAGGGTGTGCTCCTGTGCATTCAGCAGATGGTAGAGAATCTGCAACCCCTGGTGTGACATGCCGATTTCGTACAGGTCAGGGAAAATCAGGGCGCAGCGGATTCGGGCTTGTTCCCAAGGTTTGTTTATGGCGTTGTGCTCGAGGCCGAGGTAGCGGCCGGGTTTATTGACACGGGTCAGAAGGTTGTTCACGGGGATCCTATTGGCTGTGGAGTTCTGGGCCAGTGAGTAGGACTGGCAAGGGATTATTTGTTTCTGCTTTTTATTGCCGGTTAGCTGGCGTTCTGCAAGGGGAAAGTTTACAGGCGAATACAGATGATGGCTATTCCGGCAGTTGTGTGCGAGTGAAAGAGCTCGGGATTTGCATGGTGAAATCGGCTGGTTGGAGTTTGTCGTCCTGGTGGATTTGATTCAGTGTGATGGTTAGCCTAGCACCGTAAGGCAGGTCTTTGATCTCGATATTTTGAGGGGGCCGGCATGCCTGTATCTCATCACGGTCGTTATAGATGATGGTGGCCGCTCTCTGGCCGTTGTGGTTGATGGCCTGTCGAATCAAGATATCCTGCGATTTGAGATCAATCAACACATGGCTGATGATTTCAGCACTGTTACCGGTCTCTTTAATTTTCAGCCAGTATCCTCGCCCGGCTTTGTCCCATCCCAGACGCTGTGTTTTTACTGATTTTGTCGAGAATCGGCCGCTGAGCCAGGTACCCAACGGTGCCTGGTTGAAATCAATATTGTAATGGCTGAGCAGATTCTGGACGTTGCCCTGTAAGACTTGGGCTGCCGGGATATCAATGGCCTGAAAAGTTGTATCATTGGCGGTTATGATAAAGAGGGGCTGGCCAAGGGGGGAAAGTGCTACCGCCTTGAATGCATCTGGTATGAGCAACTGGAGTGAACCATCAAGTTTGATGCTGGAGGCTGGGGCCTGCCAGTTGAATATGGCCTGGGCCGTCAGGCCTTGCGGACATGAGCGCTCCCTGGTCTGGAGGTTATTGATGAGTTGCTCAAGACCGGCTGGTTCTTCGCGCAGGCCCTGAGTGGTCCAGGGTGGCCGAGCGCAGCCAGAGAGGAGGACGAAGAAGAGCAGGGTGAACAGCAGGACTGCAGGGTTCGGTTTGTGAATCTTGATAGTCTGGGGCTTAGAGCGCATCGATCTTGTCCTGAAGTCTCTTCTTCTTGTCTTCATCATCAAGTAATTCCAAACTCCTGCGATAAGACTCTGCTGCTCCGGTCGTATCATGCAGTTCGTTCAGGACATCCCCTAGGTGCTCATGGATGTGGTGATCGTCAGTGGTCAAAAGCAGGGCTTTTTCAAGTTCGCTTCGGGCCTGATCAAGATTGCCCATGCGGAAATAGACCCATCCAAGGCTGTCACGGATATAACCGCTATTGGGCTGAAGTTCTATTGCCCGTAGAATGTAGTCAAGGGCTTGGCCGAGGTTGATGTTACGATCGGCCCAGGTGTAGCCGATGTAGTTCAAGGCTTCGGCGTGATCTGGATCATATCTCAGAACCTGTTCCATGGCTGCAAGGGCCTCATCCTCAAGTTCCATCCTGTTTAAAAGAACACCGAGGCTGAAATGAAGAATTGAATTGTCTGAATAGTGGCGCAAAGCCAGATTCAAGACCTTGCTTGCCTCTTCCAGTTGCTCTTGATCAATATACAACGATGCAAGGAGTCCGAAGAGACCAGGGGAGGCCGTGCTTGAATCCATAGTCAGTTCTTTGAGCAGGGCAAGAGCCTCAGGGCGCTTTTTATTTTCACTGAGAATTGCGACCTGGAGGTAGATCCCATCCTCATACTTGTTATCTGCAGGATTGATCTGTTGCAGATGGTGAAGGGCCTCTGCTGGTTTTTGCTGGCTCCGATAGATGATGGCCAGGGTATAGTGGGCTTCATCCGATTCTTCTCGGCTTAATATGTGATTGAGGACTTGAATGGCCTGTCCTTCTTTGTTGGAGCGAATGAGTAAACGACTGCTCAATAAGTCTATGCTTGTTGGATCCGGGCTGGTTTTACGCAGTTTGTCCAGTTCGGCTAAGGCCTTTTCTTCACCTCCCCGGACGAGCAGAGTTTGAATCAGGCCAAATACGGCCCGTTCATCTTCAGGATCATCCCAGTTGAGCTCACGGTAAATTTTTTCAATTCGAGTGTAATTGTCTGTTTTTTCGTAAAAATCTATAATTTCGTAGGCCAGTTCCGCGGACCAGTTCAGTTTTAGGGTTTTTTCGTACCAGATCGCGGCTTGTTCTGGGTTGTCGTTTTGGCTGTGGAGGCGAGCCAGATAGAGGTGGGCAAAATAAGAATCCGGTGTACGACTCAGAACTTCCTGGAACAGAGTTATGGCTTCTCTCAGTTGCTTCTGTTGGCTGTAAAGATAGCCCAGAGAGAGGAGGGCGGTTTCACTTTCAGGGTCCAGATGAAGTACTTGACGATAGATTTCAATGGCCTGGTCGTGGTTGTTATTATGAATATACAGTCTTGCCAGGAAAAGGCGGCTGTCAATATCATTGGGATTCTCGGCAATGGTTTTGATGAGCCTTTGGATCGCCTCCTCTTTTTTTCCAATATTGAAAAGCAGGGCGGGAAGCTTGTTTTTGACCAGCTGAACCTCCGGGTCACATGCAAGGGTACGTTTATAAGCCAGAAGGGCCTCGTTTAACTCATGGTCGCGTTCAGCATGGATGCCCTGAAGAAAGGTAGCATAAGCACAGGCCTGCTGGCTGAGTTGAATGTCGGTTTGCTCCCGGGTGTTTTGCCTGGCATTTGCAGACGGTTGCAGGAGCGCACCAGTGCAACCCCCGGTCACGAGAGTGGTTGCCAGAATTAAACCTGCAAGAAGAAAGCGTGGATGTTTCATGGTCTCAATAGAGATGCCCGGTCGTTCAGTAAATCCTGAACTGAGGTGAGCACCTGTCTCTGGACTTCTTCGATTGTGCAGTCTGCATCGATCCGCTTGATATAGGGGAGGTCAAGGGTGTCAAAGATAGCTGCAACTTGTGTCAGAGTGCTCTCTTGTTCAAAGTCGTTGAGTTTCTCACCTCGACCGTTGGTGATTCGTCCGATTCCATTTTGGGGCGTGGTAGTGAAGATCAGAGCCAGATCAGGGCGCGGGGCAAAATCGTTTTTGGCCAGGATTTCATCGGGATTGAATCCGACCGCGCCTTGGTAGGCCACGGTGGAGAGAAAGTAACGATCACAAAGGACTATTTTCCCCTGGTCAAGGGATGGGGCCAGCAGGCGGTTCACGTGGTCGTTCCTGTCGGCCAGAAACAGATCCAGCTCCTCTTCCCTGGTCATTGAGTCACGTTGACTGAACAGAGAACGCAGTTTTCTGCCAAATGGTCCGTCTGTGGGTTCGCGTGTGGTTATAACATGATGGCCCTGCTGCTTGAGAAATTGGGCCAGCAGTTGCAGTTGCGTGGATTTACCACTGCCGTCAATTCCTTCAAAAACGATTAGAATTCCTTTGTGTGCTGATGAGGACATGGTTGCAGGTCGTAGTCGGTTGTGCTCAGCGCTTAGGCATTGGCTTGATAGTTTCGGCGATTGTGATACATCTGTACTGCCATTTCAACAGCGGCATGCAGGCTTGAGGCTGTGGCTTTTCCCTGTCCGGCAATGTCATACGCGGTACCGTGATCAACCGAGGTGCGGATGAAAGGAAGTCCAAGGGATACATTAACGCCATCACTGAAGTGGAGCAACTTGAATGGAATCAGTCCCTGGTCATGGTACATACAGACTACAGCGTCAAAGAGACCGCTGGCGGCCTTGTGAAAAACCGTGTCTGGTGGAAAGGGGCCACTGACTGTGATTCCAGCGGTTTGAGCAGCGTGCACAGCTGGAAAAATAATCTCCTCTTCTTCATGGCCGAAGATGCCATCTTCCCCGGCGTGAGGATTCAGACCGGCCACAGCGATCTGAGGATGCGCTATACCAAAGTCACGAACAAGGCTAGTATGGGTGATCTCGATTAACCTGATGATTCTCTTACTTGAGAGGAGTGCCGGTACCTCAGCCAGAGCGCAGTGTATGGTTGCCAGAGTGACTCGCAGGGTGGTGCCCGCCATCATCATAATGGGTTCGCTGCTGTGACTGAGATCGGCAAGCATCTCGGTGTGGCCCGGGTAGTTGTAACCTGCATCATGCAGGGCTGACTTGGAAATGGGACATGTCACCAGACAGGAGAAAATTCCCTTATCAATGTCCTGTGCCGCTCGTTTAATATAGGTGGCCATCGCCTGTCCGGTTGTGGCCGTTGGCTGCCCCCATCGCAGTTCTTCAGGGTTGAGGTGGGTAGCCTCAAGGACCGGAATTGTGCCGGCAACGGGTCGATCTCCGGGGTGCCAGGGTGTAAGGACAGCAGGTATGTTGAGTTCCACCGCGCAGCTCTTGAGAACCCCGAGGTCACCGATAACAACGAGCCGCCGGGTTTGATCAGTTTCAGCAGCAGTAAAGTATTTGAGGATAATCTCCGGCCCAATGCCCACCGGGCAGCCCATGCTGATGGCGATATGATCCATATGTATTTGACTCCGGGAAGATCGTGTCTGTGCCTTTATTCTGCGGTCTCAAAGGCGTTTTGGATGAGTTCAATACATGGCTTGCTGTGGTTTGTCATGAGAATGGAGACCACATCAAAACGGACCGGGCTGTCCAGTAACTGGTTGCGGCTCAGATAGAGCATGGCCGTACGGCTGATCTGCTGTTGTTTTTTTATGGTTACGGCTTCAGCTGGAGAACCAAAAGACCTGGTCTTGCGAGTTTTGACTTCGACAAAGACCAGGGTCTCTCTGTCTTTTGCAATAATATCAATTTCTCCGGTTTTTTGCCGGTAATTTCGTTCGACAATTGACATTCCCAGCTGCTGCAAATGAGCGGAGGCCAGATTTTCACCCTGTTGCCCTAAAGCCAGGCGTTGCTTAGACAAATTCTCGTACCCCTTTGAAGGTCTTGCGGTGATAAGGGCAGGGGCCGTGATCAACAATGGCCTGGCGGTGAGCCTTGGTGGGATAGCCTTGATGTCTGGAAAATTGATAGATGGGATATTTCTTGTCCAGTTCAGCCATCAAAGCATCCCGGTGGGTTTTGGCAATGATTGAGGCCGCAGCAATGGAAGCGCTTTTGGATTCGCCCTTGATGAGAGCTTGCTGTGGAATATCAATGGGAATAGAAAATTTCCCGTCGATCAGAAGGAAGTCAGGGGCCTGTTGCAAAGAGGGGAGGTTGTCAACTGCTCGTCTCATAGCGAGTAACGAGGCTTGGAGAATATTGATCTGATCAATCGTTTGGTGAGAGACAATTCCGATGCCAATGGCAGCTTTGATGTCGTGGAGAGATCTTGCCAGAGTCTGACGACGTGAGGCACTGAGTTTTTTGGAGTCAAGAAAGAGAGAGTGGTTGCATTCCCGGGGTAGAATCACACAGGCGGCAACAACTGGTCCTGCCAGCGGTCCTCTGCCTGCTTCATCAAGCCCTGCAACCGTGGGATAACCATGGTTGTGCAGGGTTTGTTCGTAAAGATATGTATCGTCTGCCCTGTGAACGATGGAAGAGAGAACTGCTTCCATGTCGTTCACAGGGAATGAAGTCGACGATGCAGGGGGCATCAGCCCTTGTTGAATCCACGCTCACGGATACGAGCCGCTTTACCACGCAGGTCACGCAGGTAATAGAGACGAGAGCGACGAACGCGACCGAGAGTCAGAACTTCGATTTTCTCGATCCGGGGGTTGTGCAGTGCGAAAGTCTTTTCAACACCGACACCGTGGGAAATTTTACGTACGGTATAAGAAGCGTTCATGCCAGTGTGCTGACGTTTAATAACGACGCCCTGGAATATCTGTACACGCTCTTTGCTTCCCTCAATGATACGGATGTGAACCTTAACGGTGTCACCTGGGCGGAAGTCGGGGTGGTCGTGACGCATCTGCTCTTGTTCGATTTTCTGAATGATTTTGCTCATGGTCTTTCCTATGGTTAATCAATGTTACTTGGTTTATGAGTCGATTGACTGTCAGTTCTGTACTGCCAGGAGTCGATCGAGAATGATCGACACTGCGGAACGTACCGACAGGTGATTATAATTTGTGCTGCCGTTTATGGGTGGCAGACTGTGATCGGCTAACGTACTGATTTCCGGAGCCAGACCGTGGGCTGTTCCGAAAAGCAGAAGCACGGGGCGTCCTGCTGCTATCAGGTCGCGGGCCGATCCATAATTTAAAGTATTGTCCTGAACCTTGGCACTGGTGGTCAAAATCAGGGGGCGTTCTCCGCGTTGCTGACTGATGATCTCAATGGTTTCGCCAAGTGACGGGCTGATCCGCACGAGCTCTAAGGCTTCTTTTCGGGCGGGATTTCGCGTGGCTCCATGCCCGGTCTGCCAGTGGTCAACAATTTCACTCACCATTTCCTGTTGGTCAGTATAGGGAGTGATTACATAATAATTTTCTACACCAAAAGTTCTAGCTGCCCGGGCAATGTCGTGCAAATCCAGATTTGTAACCGCAGATCCGATTGTTTCACCGTTCTTGTTCAAGACGGGGTGGTGAACAAGCGCAATGTCGATGCGGGGACGCTGCTCACTCATGTTTTCTTCGCCTGCTGCTTAATAATCTCTGTATACAGGCCCTGCTTTTTTAAAAGCTTGATCTCAGCTGGAGTGAAAGTCACGGCAGGCAGTAGATCCGGTCGTCTCTCCAGGGTCTGGCGAACTGAGGTCAGGAAACGAAATTCATCGATCTGCGCATGGTTTCCTGACAGGAGAACGTCGGGAACGTCCTGACCTGCATATTCTCTTGGACGCGTGTATTGCGGGTGCTTAAGCAATCCACGGCTGAATGTGTCCTGTTCTGCTGAGTCGGCACATCCTAGTACTTCGGGTAGAAGCCTAGTCACCGAATCAACGATTACCATCGCGGCCAGCTCACCACCAGTGAGTATGTAGTCACCAATGGAAATCTCATCGTCGACACAGTTGGCCCGAAATCGTTCGTCAACTCCCTCGTAACGGCCACACACGAGAATCAGATGCTTCCGTCGGCTCAATTCTTCAGCTACGGCCTGGTTGTATGGACGACCCTGCGGGCTGAGGAGTATCACATGTCCCGGCCCGTTCTCATTACGTACATGATGTACTGCCGCTTGCAGTACATCAGCCTTCATAACCATACCTTCACCGCCGCCAAAAGGGCGATCATCGGTAGTGGCATGTTTATCAAGAGCAAAATCGCGGATATTGGTATTTTTGATCCGTATATGGCCCTGCTCTCTGGCCCGGCGAATGATAGACTCGTTTAAGGGAGAGTCCAGCAACTCGGGAAAGATGGTCAGGATATCAAATATCATGGGAGCCAGGCTCCCCGACAGCCTCCTCTTCGTTATTGATTTCAAGTAGCCCGGGAGGAGGGTCTATGATCAGTTGTTTGTCGTTTTGGCTATGGATGATGTTGGCGAGCATGGGGATCAGATATTCAGATTTGTTTCCATGTCCTCCGGTCACTACCAGTAAGTCGTGTGCTCCATTGGAGAAGATTTCGCTTATTTTCCCCAGTTCTCGGCCCGTTGTGGTGAAGACCTTAAGGCCTTGTAACTGGTGCCAGTAATATTCGTCGTTCTGGGGCGATGCCAAGTCAATTTTTCTTACAAGAACACCTTGCCCCACAAGTTCCTCGGCCTGATTGCGAGTTTCAATGCCATTCAGAGTCAGGATTGCGTTGTGCCCTTGCGGGCGAAGGCGTTTTATGGTGCATGCCTGAGTTATTCTGCCGTCCCGGCTCACCAGGGTTAGCTGGGGATATTTACCAATGGCTTCGGGTTGACCGGAATACGAGAGCAACTTAAGCTCACCCCGAATACCGTGAGCCTTGACGATTTCACCAATCAAGACATGGGTGTCTTCAGGGAAGACGTAGCGTGCGACCATTTTACTCCAGAATGTCCATCCGAGAGCCTTTGTTTTCTTTGCCTGCTGCCGTAGCAAGCAGGGTGCGCATAGCCCGGGCAGTGCGTCCCTGTTTGCCAATCACCTTGCCAAGGTCTGGCTTGGCAACCGCCAGCTCAAGAATGACGGTGTCTTCTTCCTGCCGTTCGGTGACCGTGACCGCATTGGGATCATCGACCAACGAACGGGCTATAAAGGTGATCAGCTCTTTCATTCCGGCTTAGTTGGCAACCTTATGCGGTAGGCGCATTTTTTTTGAGCAGGCTTTTTACCGTGGTGGTTGGTAAGGCACCTTTGCCGATCCAGTCCTGAAGCTTGTCGTTATTGATGGTTACGGCGACTGGCTCTTGCATTGGGTCGTACGTTCCGACGATATCAAGGAATTTACCGTCACGTTTGCACTCGCTGTCAGCAACGACGATGCGGTAAAAAGGTTGTTTTTTGCGACCCATTCTTGTTAAACGAATTCGAACTGCCATTGTTACGTGTTCCTCCGATGAGAGTGTGCAGGTCTTCCTGTGAGGGGGCAACCTGACATGGGGGCTTGTGCCCAACTATTATTTATCTTTTGCGTAACCCTTTCGGGAGTTTGCGTCTTTTGGTACCGGTGGCCAGACCAGGCTTGCCACGCATTTTCTTCATCATTTTAAGCATAGCCGTATAGCTTTGCAGGACGCGGTTGACGTCTGATACCGCAGTCCCTGAGCCGTTTGCGATTCTCTGCCGGCGGCTGCCGTTGATGATTGTATGGTTGCGCCGTTCCTTTGCAGTCATGGAACGGATAATGGCCTCGGTTTTGACCAATTCTTTTTCGTCCGGTTTGGGCGCGTCCTTGAGTTGCTTGAGTTTGCTCAGGCCCGGAACCATGCCGAGAATCTGATCGAGCGATCCCATTTTCTTGATTTGTTGAATCTGGTCAAGAAAGTCTTCAAGGGTGAAGGTGTTCTGCTTGATCTTCTTGGCAACCTGATCGGCCTTTTTCTTATCAACAACCGCTTCGGCTTTTTCAATCAGGGTCAGAACATCGCCCATGCCCAGGATCCGTGAAGCGAGTCGATCGGGGTGAAAGACCTCCAACGCATCCAAGCCTTCACCAATACCCACGAATTTAATGGGCTTGCCAGTGATATTCTTGATGGATAGAGCAGCGCCGCCTC
>JACKQG010000300.1_pt1 | contig 72875 bp, 67 predicted proteins | sample 8237621 | NCBI WGS metagenome assembly JACKQG01 (sample SAMN15677084, study PRJNA649215) | marine metagenome | biome: marine; feature: Black Sea; material: saline water; isolation source: suspended particulate matter (SPM) from the Black Sea western gyre | collected 2013-06-09/2013-06-10 | depth... | reverse complement strand
AGATCAGTGGTGACCACGTTGACTTCTTTGCAGAGAATGCTCTGGAGCATGAGCGCTCCGGCGAGATGATTGAACGTATTGGAATCACCGCTTACCTTGAAGGAATGGGGCTTGAGGTTGATCCAAATATGATCTCTGTTCCTCGTACTACCCCATACGTCAGAATGGATGACTGGGATGAAGAGGTCACCAAATGGGAAGAGCGATCAAATGCAGCGTAGTGGCTTCGCTCGACTCGTGCGCAGAGCGAGAGCGTAAAAGCGCGTAACGTGCAGTTAGGCGAAACTAAGACTACTCCTCTCTTAGTGGTGCCGGTGCCCTTCGGGAAGACCCGAAGGGCATTTTTATTTACAATCAGAAACAACCAGAACAGACATATAGCAAAGGAGAGAGACTAATGTTGGAGACAGGATCCACCATTCCAGAATTCAAAAAGAGTGATCAGAATGGCGACATCAAAACATTTAAAGATCTAAAAGGGAAAAAAGGGTTAATCATCTACTTCTACCCAAAGGACAACACCCCTGGCTGCACCAATGAGGCCAAGGATTTTCGAGATGAAATCACCAGCTTCAGGAAGATGGGGGTTGAAGTGGTTGGAGTATCCAAAGACTCCGCCCGCACCCACACCAACTTCATTACCAAGCATGAACTACCCTTCACCCTGCTTGCCGACAATGACCCAGAGGCAGAGATGTGCGAGGCCTTTGGAGTCTGGCAAGAGAAGAAAAACTATGGGAAGGTCTATATGGGAATTGTCCGCACTACCTATATATTCGATAGCAAAGGCACACTTTTAAAAGCCTACCCCAAAGTCAGGGTAAAGGACCATGTTGAGCAGGTACTAAACGACACTAAAGAGCTAATCAACTAGGGAAGCTCTGATTAAGTCCGATAACTTATCTGTTCCTGGCTATCAGGCTCCAGTCTCATCCTGTGATGAGTAGCGGTTTGAGCTGTACTGCAAGACCAGTACCGCGACACTAAGGACAAAGATTGATCCTGATATCACCATAATGTGGTCGAGTCCCATGGTCTTGATATCAATTGCCAGATAACGGGTCATTGCGGTAATGGTGATAAATAGCAGAAAGATGACTGGAATGCGGTGGGTACGAAAAAAGACACCAATCATCGCCCCCAGTTCAAGATAGATAAAGAGAAGCAGGATATCACTCAATGATGCATACCCCTGATTCATAATAGAGATGTACTCTGTAACTGCAGACCAGGCAATCGTGCCGCCAATAACAAACAGTCCAAGCAGATGAAAGATCTCTACAATATTGTCACCAACTTTTACTACCCCAGAAAATCTATCTCTCATTGATCCAACCTTTTACGTAACTGTGTTAAATACTTCATTTTTGCTCCTCTTTATAGTACCATAGCATTTTGATATTAATCAGAAAATGCTCAGACAATTTAACTTCTAACTAAAGAGGGAGGATCCATGAACCTGAAGAAGACCCTGGTTGCAGCGACAACTCTGCTGCTCCCATTTACTATGCATGCTGCAGATCTTGAAAATGGAGAGAAGCTCAGCCGTAGCTGTGCACTCTGTCACGGAAAATATATGCAGGGTGTAGCCGGTGACCTCTACCCACGCCTGGCTGGACTGCCAAGCGGATATATCGAGAATGAACTGCACCGCCTAAAGGATGGCCGTCGTGAGGCTCACCTCCCAATGTTGATCACCAGTATGGTTGATACATTAAGCGAAAATGATATGTCTGATATCAGTTCATACCTTGAGCATATGCCGGTTCCTGCGGCTCACAGACGTGCAATTCCAAACTCAAAGGGCAATGCATCAGCAGGCAAGAATATCTATGTAAATGAAGAGTGTGATAGCTGCCACCGCAAGGATGGCTCAGGCAAGGCAAAGAAGGGAATCCCTCCTCTGAAGGGTCAGCATACAGACTACCTGTTCAAGCAGATGAAGGATTTCAAAGAGCTTGCCCGAATCCACGACGACGAAGATGAAAAAGAGGATAGCAGCTTTGTTAATATGAACGATATGATGCTACGTGATCTTGTCGCCTACTTCTCAACCATGGATGACTAACAAGGAGGATACGAACCATGAAAATCAAAAATATTTTATCTACGGTTACACTAACCCTGTTCTTCTCAACTGCAGCAATCGCAGAAGAGTCAAGTGTTGGGATATTCAATGTTGAGCAGTCTGTTATCAAGATTGCACTGCGTGATGGAGTATCCAAACATGACGCTATTGATGCAATGATGTCAAAGGCAAACTCTCTGAACATGAAGAGCGTGGGAAGACAGAATGTCTCTGCTGAACTGAACTCACGAGGCCACAATGCACGCCACCTGGAGATCTTCCAGTTCTGTCGCCCTGCAGATGCACGGATCATGGCTGACTTTAATGTTGTATATGCCGCTTACATGCCTTGCCGTATAGCCATGGTTGAAGATACCAATGGTCGTGTCTGGCTGATCACACTCAACCTGGATATGTTGATTGAGGATATGGTGCTTCCAGATGATATCTACACTCTGGCGATCAAAACCAACAGCAACATGCTGACAATAATGTCTGCAGCGGCTACTGGTGAGTTCTGAAGAGAGAGACAAAACGGCAAACCAATAAAAAAGGGAAGAGAGCAATGCTCTCTTCCCTTTTTTTATCTCTAAAGAATCACTCCTAGAGAATCACTCCTCTCCGTTTCCAGCCCTGCCAATGGCAGCAGTCGACATCACAAAAGTTATCAACACCAACACAATTGCCGGCATAACAGCTACACGAGTTAATGCAATAAAGGCTATAGAGTCTGCATCCACAAAAAGGAAAACAAGCCCAATCAAGATCACCACGCTCAGATATCCAATATAGAGCCAGCGAAACCTTGCAAGCGCCGCCTCCCAGTGCCCTCTAATCCAGCCATCTCCACCACCCTTGAAACTTGAGACCATTCGTCGATAGTAGATCAGCAGGAACGTGCTGGACATCAGAGGGACCACCATTCCCCAATATCCAAAGCCGAATGCAAGCGCCCCTGGAACCGCCAAGAGGTGAAAGAAGATCAGATTAAGTACAAACAGTTCATGAGGACGCTTTGCAGACTTGATCTCACTTGTGCGTTTACCATTAACCTCATTAACTCCTTCCCTATTGGCATCATTGTCAACACTCATCCTTAATCTACCCCTCTGCGGATAATCTCCCCATTATCTTCTGGTTTATCATCTGTTTTCACCTCTGATTCCGGGGCATCCGGCATCATATCGTCATCCATCAGAATCCTGGCACCATCACCCTCCAGATCATCATACTGACCTTTGCGGATTGCAATCACCAATATTGCAACCAGAATAACTCCCATCAAAATCATCCCTGGTATCAACACGTAAATAACTTCCATGATTCAGCGACTCCTAAATATTCTTTCCAGTTGCACGGCCACCAACCTCACTTCTTATCCTGGCCGCATTACCGATAACCAGAAGTGAACTGACAGGCATGGAGATTGCCGCCACCAGCGGTGTTATCAGGGCCATCATCGCCAGTGGCACCATTATCACATTGTATAGAATTGAGATCCCAATATTCTGGCGTATGGTTCGCAACGTACGTTGTGAAAGTCGATTAGCCAACTCTACCTGCTCAATCTCACTACTAAGCAATACGATATCTGCGCTCTCAACCGACACATCCGTTCCGGAGCCCATCGCTATCCCAACATCTGCCATAGTCAGTGCCGGAGCATCATTAATGCCATCACCAACCATTGCAATCTGCTCACCACTTTTTTGCAGATCACGGATCACTGCCGCCTTCTCATCTGGAAGAACCTCTGCAATTACACTCATATCTTCACCCAACTCATTAACTACCGCCTCGGCAACCTTTTGTCGATCCCCAGTCAATAGCGAAAACCTCATTCCCTGTTGGCGTAACCGACTCAACAACAGAGCCGTCCCAGAACGCAGTTTATCTGCCAGAGAGAGGCCCCCTACACAGAGACCATTAACTGATAGAAAAACTACACTTTCTGCTTTTGCCTCACTCTCGACAGCAAAATTCATTACACCTGCAGTGATCGATACATCATGCTGCTCCATCCATGCAGCGGTACCAAGCAGACACTCTCTCCCATCAACAATCCCGGATATGCCAGCACCCGGACTATAGGTGAAATTTTCAGCCACACTCTCTCTTGCTACATTGCCCAGCTGCTCCTCTGCCTTACGTACAATTACCTTGGCAACCGAATGTTCCGAATAACGCTCCAGCGCGTATGCAATACGGTAAAATTCTCTGTTATCCCACCCCTCTTCCAGATAAATATCTCTTACCCCAAGTTTGCCCTCCGTCAGGGTTCCGGTTTTATCAAATACGATATGTCGGATGGAGGAGAGCATCTCTAGCACCCCACCATTTTTGATCAATACCCCATGTCTGGCGCCTACTCCTGATGCCACTGCAATTGCCATAGGGGTTGCCAGGCCAAAGGCGCACGGACAAGTAATAATCAATACAGAGGTGGCAGCCATCAATGCAACCTCAAAATCACTCCCTACCCAGAAGAGAAAAGTTACTGCCCCCAGAAATAGTGTTAACGAGACAAACCAGGGGACAATCCTGTCCGCTGTACATTGAATCGGAGCCTTTGATGCCTGCGCATCCTCCACCATATCGATAATCTTTCCAAGGGCACTGTTCTTTAGAACAGCATCCACTCTGAGCCTCATTACTCCATGACCATTTACTGTCCCTGCATACAAAAGATCACCTGGCTTTTTACTGACCGGCAGTGATTCACCACTCAGCATTGCTTCATCAACCTCACTCACCCCATCAATCAACTCTCCATCAACCGGAATTCGTTGTCCCGGCTTAACCATAACCATATCTCCCACAACAAGTGAGCGAACAGGCACCACCTCTTCACTGCCATCCCGTATTATGGTTGCAACCCGAGGCTGTAGATCCATCAGGCGCTGGGTTGATGAGACTGCCTTGCGCTTTGCCGCAGACTCCAGATAACGTCCGATAAGGATCACAAAGATGAAGTTAACAACGGTATCAAAATAGACATCTCCAATCTGACTACCGTTGATCGTTATATAGGTTGAATAGAGGTATGTAGTGGTAGCTCCAATGGCAATTGGAAGATCCATGGTCAGGTGACGTGCCACCATCCCAGTCCATGCCCCCCTCAAGAATGGATATCCTGAATAAAGCAGAGTTGGGGTTGCCAGAGCAAACCCTAGCCAGTGAAACCATGTCCTGAACTCTCCCTGGTCTGCCCCACTGTATAGTGCAATAGATATCCAGAGCAGATTCATCATTGCAAAACCGGCAAAGACCAGTCTATACAGGAGTGACCTATCCCTCTTTCTTAGTCTGCCCTCAGCTGTCTCGGGGTCAAACGGGACCGCTGCATACCCAATATGTGAGAGGCGCTTAATCAGCTCAGACAGTTTGATCTGTGTTTTGTCCCAGCGAAGATGGAGACGCTTCCCACTCAGGTTGACCTGTGCAGAGACAACCCCTGAAATTGGGGTTAATGTTCTCTCTATCAACCAGACGCAAGCGGCACAGTGGATCCCTTCCACCAGCAGATTGATCTCACTGATATTGTCCTCACTACTAACATACTCCTGCTGGATCTCCTCGAGATCAAACAGGGCTGCATCTTCAGATAGTTCAGGTGGAGGAGCAAGCAGTGTTCCCTCTGGGGTACGGTCATAAAAACCCTCCATTCCGGAGTCAAAAATAACCTGGCAGACACTCTTGCAGCCATAGCAACAGAACTCTCTATCTTTACCCTCTACTGAGCCAGATACTACGCCCCCATCAGGAATAGAGAGACCGCAGTGAAAACAGTCGCCTTCTGCGTGGTGTCCACTCATGAAGAGAAGCTGTTACCCCCCCTGAGACTGGGAGGTGGTTTTATCAGTAGTTACATTGATTCTCTGTTCAACCAGATAATCATCTTCTCCCTGCCTGAGAGTCAGCAATAGATCCCACACCCCCTTAAGCAACAGGGTATAACTTGCATGATAATTTCCTGGAGAGACCTCGCTCAAAGAGACAATCGAATCCTGATCTCTATCTGATGGACGGTATAGCTGGAGATTGCCACTCAATCCCTGCACCACATCACCATCCCTATCTGTTACCACAATCTTCAGGGTTGCCGGTCTGGCAACAACCACCTCTCCAGAGTCCATTGATACTGTCCAACCGAGCCTTTCACGAGCCTCTGTCAACTGAATCACCCTTCTCTCATAATCCCTGCCCTGTTCATAGTAGTCATCCTTTACCAGACCAGGGCTAGTCTTGAATGCAGTTACAATCATTCCTCCATTAACGACGAGAACCAGTAGCAGGAGTGCTAACCACCCCACAACCCATGGATTACGAAATGCGCGCTTGCTTGATTGAGACAAAAAACCCATAACTATTTTCCCTAACGTGGTCCTATGAACATACTCTCATATCTTGAGGTAAGTTCTGGTTTCTCTACACCTTCAAGATTGAAGTAGACTGGAGTTGACTGCCCACTCATTGCTCTACGGGGAAGCCTCAGATATACAGTATATGGTGTTACCTTGCCTGGCCTAACCGGGAAGGATTTCTCTGCTCCCACCAACTCAGCCCCATCCAGACCATCAATGGTTACTGTTACGTGCATTTTATCATGAGTCTTGTTGAGAATCTTCAGCTCATACTTGTTCTGGATAGAGCCATCACTTAAAAGTACATATAGTGGCTGACGCTCATGCAGCACCTTGATATCAAGCCCGGATATATTCAGCAGGCCATAGATAATTCCACCCAGAGCAAGAGTCATGATGACTATGTATACCAACACTCTGGGTCGCTTCATCAAGGGGGCCACATTTTTGCCCTCAAGCGCATCGATTGATTCGTAACGAATCAGCCCATGTGGCTTGTTGATTTTCTCCATCACCGAATCACAGGCATCAATACATAATGCACAGGTAATACAACCCTCATCCAGGCCGCCTCTGATATCGACACCGGTTGGGCAGACGGCCACGCACTGATTACAGTCAATGCAGTCACCATTCCCCTCTATAGTCTCCCCCTTCTTGAGACGACCACGTGGCTCGCCACGGTTGAAGTCATAGGTTGGGACTAATGATTCACGATCAAGCATAACTGCCTGAATACGAGCATATGGACAGAGCCAGAGACACGCCTGCTCACGTAAAAAACCTGCCAGAACATATGTACCTGCTGTAAATAGAGCCAATGTTCCCCACTCTGTAGCTGAAGCAGAGAGAGTCAGATAGTCTGCCCAGAGCTGGAAAACATCAGTAAACCAGGCCACAAAACTTACCCCTGTCAGCACCGAGATAACAAGCCATGCAAGATGCTTACGTGCCTTTATCCATAACTTGTCGACACCCCATGCGGCCTTGTCCAGCTTCTTGCGTTTGCCGGGAGCACCCTCCAGCTTCTCCTCAATCCAGGTAAAGGCATCCACCCAGATGGTCTGGAAACAGAAAAATCCACAATAGACCCTGCCAAAAAGGGTTGTTACAACCGCAAGCAGGATTGCCAGAAACAGTAGCACCAGCGATAGCATCCATACGTCCTGAGGAAGTATGGTAAGACCAAAGATATGGTACTGACGACCGGGAATATCAAACAGTATTGCCTGGCTATCATTCCAGCGCATATATGGCCCAAAAAAGAAAATCAACCAGGTTGATGCAGCCAGCCATTTAAGGGTGCGGAACTTGCCAGACATACGCTTGGCATGAATAGTCTCTTCACCAGTATTGATCTTCCACTCACCAGCCTCGGCATAGAGCTCGTCAGCTGCCTGACAACATTGATCTTGTTCTCTCTCTGACATCTAACATATTTCCTGTTTATTACATTTATTATTATTACAAATTGATCGTATTAGCAGACTGTTTCAATAATATTTCCAATCAGCCGATTTTACCATTATTACATATGAAAAAAGGGGAGTAGCTCACACTACTCCCCCTTTTCTACAGACAGACTCTCTATCTATATATCAATCTTCAGAGTGTGTTGAGTTCATCAACGTCCGAATCTTGAACCCAAGATAGATGGCGATAACAGCAGCAATTGCAACCGAAACAATTGAACCCACCACTACCAGATCAACATCTGCTCCAGAGAATGTATTCTTTATGATATCAATCATTATGTTTTCTCCTTATTTTCCGCCACCCAACTGATGGACATAGACAGCAAGCTTTTTGATGGTGCCCTCGCTCAGGCTTTTACCCAAAGGTCCGAATGCAGGCATTACCGCATTGCGTGATTGCGGATCCATCAATTCACCATTAACACCGTGAGCAATTGTATGACGTGCACTAGCCAGGCGATTATCCCCACCTCCCTGCACATCAAAACGCCATACTGCATCTGTCAGGTTGGCAGAACCGAGCGGCGCCAGACCTTTAGCGTCCATACCGTGACAGGCAAAACATCCACCCTTGGTTGGCTCCATAAAGAGAGCCTTACCAGCGGCATGTTCACTGCCCTCACTAAGGGCAACAACGTGCTTGGCAAGATCTTCGATCTCATCACTACTCAGACGCGCCCCGTAAGGGGTCATAATACCCTTGCGACCATTGTTAATAGTGGTCTGAATCTGCTCGACAGTACCGCCATAGAGCCAGTCATCATCAGCCAATACCGGGTAACCTGACTCAGATACTGACATTGCAGCATTTCCTGCACCACCAGCACCATGACATGCCGCACAGTAATCACCGAACAGTACCTTTGCAGAACGTACTGTATAGTTACGGAGCTCATCATCAGCGATGATCATCGCAGGAGTTGTTGCGGGATCATTGATCTGCCTCTCCCACTTCTCACGAACCTGATCAATTGCGCTCAGATCCTGCTTGTACTCACCTACTGCAGTCCAACCCATAGTGCCCTTGGTATACCCATCCAGCGATGGAAGTGCTGGATAGAGGACAAAATAGACAATACAAAATATCCAGCTTGCATGGAAGCCTATGCGCCACCAGCCCGGAGGATCATTACTCAGTTCACGCAGGTTGTCGTCCCAGAAGTGACCTGTATTATTTTCGTTTGGAAACGGATTATTCTCACTCATTTGTTTTCTCCTTCTCCGTCTACCCCGTCAACGAGATAGCGTTGAGATTCTAAATGCTCTTTGTTCTTTGGATGAAAGACCAGGATATAGGCTACAACCATAACGACGGCCACAGTCACAGTAACGATCATTCCCACCCAATCGTTTACTGTCATTGCAGACCAGTCGGTAAAGAAGTAGCTAGTATCCTTATTCATGCTAATAACATCCGTTATTTGCGATAGGTCTTGTTGTAGTCGAGCTTGGCCATGGTTCCGAGCACCTGAAGGTATGCAATTACTGCATCCATTTCAGTCTTGCCCGCCATCTTGGCATTCGCACCGTCGATATCAGCATCGGTATATGGTACGTGACCCACGCCCGGCATCATCTGCATCACCTTCATATGACTCTCAACATCAAAGTCATCCAGTTTGTTCTCTGCCAACCAAGGATAGTTTGGCATGACTGACTCAGGAACAACAGAGCGTGGTGCCATCATATGCTGGCGGTGCCACTCATCAGAGTACTTGCCACCGACACGAGCCAGATCAGGTCCGGTACGCTTTGATCCCCACTGGAATGGATGGTCATACATTGACTCGGAAGCCAGTGAGTAGTGACCATAACGCTCCTTCTCATCACGGAATGGACGGATCATCTGTGAGTGACACAGATAGCACCCCTCACGGATATAGACATCACGCCCTGCCAGCTCAAGAGCAGTATATGGACGGATACCATCACCAGCCTTCCATGTATCCAGAGTATCGCCGTCCTTACGCTGCCAGACGATTTCCGGGTTGGCATTGTGCTCCATGGTCTCATCAATAGTGAAAAGTGGCACGATCTCTACCAGGCCACCAACTGAAACAGCAACCATCACGAAGAGCATCATCAAGATTCCGCTACGCTCGATCTTGTCTTGAAGCTTGGTTGAATAAATCTTATCAGACATATCTATTCTCCTTTCCTTAGACTGTGCGGGCCGGAGCCTTGCGAATTGTCATAACCACGTTGTAAAGCATCACAACGCCCCCAAGCCAGAAAATCAGGCCACCAATTGCACGCATCTTGTAGTAAGGCACCATCGCCGCTACAGACTCTGCAAAGGTATAACTCAGTGTTCCGAACTCATCATAATCACGCCACATCAGACCCTGCATGATTCCGGATACCCACATCGCAGTAATGTAGACTACGGTACCGATGGTAGCGAGCCAGAAGTGGGTGTTGACCAGTTTTGGTGAGTAGATCTTCACATTCCAGAGTCTCTCTACCAGGTGGTAGAGTGCGCCGGCTGCAACCATTGCAACCCAGCCCAGTGCACCGGAGTGTACGTGACCAACGGTCCAGTCTGTATAGTGAGAGAGTGCATTCACTGTCTTCACTGACATTACTGGCCCTTCAAAAGTAGACATTGCATAGAATGCCAGTGAGACAATCATGAAGCGGAGGATGTAGTCATCACGCAGCTTGTCCCAAGCTCCGGAGAGAGTCATCATTCCGTTCACCGCACCACCCCACGAAGGGATAATCATCGCCAATGATACCGCAGCACCAAGTGAACCAGTCCAGTCAGGCAGTGCCGTATACTGAAGATGGTGCGCACCAAGCCATACATAACCGAACATCAGTGCCCAGAAGTGGATCACGGAGAGCCGGTATGAGTAGATAGGACGGTTAGCCTGCTTTGGTACAAAGTAGTACATGATCCCGAGGAAGCCTGCAGTCAGGTAGAAGCCAACAGCATTATGTCCCCACCACCACTGAATCATCGCATCCTGTACTCCCGAGAACAGCGAGTAGGACTTGAAGAGACTTACAGGAATTGCCAGGCTGTTAACCACATGCAGATATGTGATCATTACCAGCATTCCCAGGAAGAACCAGTTTGATACATATATATGAGAGGTCTTCTTGTTCACCAGAGTCATCACGAAGTTGAGGAAGAAGCTCAACCAGACCACGGCAATGGCCAGATCAATTGGCCACTCCAGCTCTGCATACTCCTTGCCCTGAGTAATACCCAGTGGCAGAGTGATTACGGCCGAGACGATGATCAGGTTCCAGCCCCAGAAGGTGAACCATGCCATCCCTGGGCTCCAGATTCTGGTGCCACAGGTACGTTGCACACTATAGAAGGCGGTTGCCATCAAGGTACAACCACCAAATGCAAAGATAACCGCGTTGGTATGAAGAGGACGGAGACGACCAAAAGTCGTATATGGCAGGTCCAGGTTTAATGCCGGCCAGGCCAACTCCGCTGCGATATAGAAACCGACTAGGGTTCCTACAACCAGATAGATAACCGCAGCGATGGAGAACCATCGGACGGCACCAAAGTCATATTTTTCTGCTGCTTCCACGAAAAACCTCCCTAAGGGATCATGAAAAATTAGAAACAAAAGGTGCTTTCGCACCACCAAAAACATTATAAATTGCTATTTAGCAATTTGTTTGCAGAATATCGCAAATAAACTAACTTAATGCAACCGACAGGGAGTCTACACAATAAAAACAGTTATTACAAGAAAAAGCCTTACCTATAGTGAGTTATTTTCTGGGAAAAAATATAGGGAACCTCTGGAAAATCTTAATGGGACAGTGTGGTTGATTAACCATGGTTCTGCTACCCTCGCACAATTATGTCTCCACAAACTTTCTACTGGCACGACTACGAGACTTTCGGCGCTGATACACGCAGTGATCGCCCTGTTCAATTTGCAGGCATTCGTACCGACTATGATCTGAATATAGTTGGTGACCCCTTGATGGTATACAGCAGGCCATCCGCAGACTTTCTTCCCCAACCAGAGGCCTGCATGGTGACTGGGATCACCCCACAGGAGGCGCTTGAAAAAGGGCTGCTCGAGGTAGACTTCATTAGAGAGATAATGGATGAGCTAGCAACACCGGGAACATGTGGTGTAGGTTACAACTCACTGCGCTTTGATGATGAGGTGACCCGCAACACCCTCTATCGAAACCTCTACGATCCATATGAGCGCGAGTATAAAAACGGTAACTCACGCTGGGATCTTATTGATCTGCTCCGCCTCACCAGGGCACTCCGTCCAGACGGTATTGAGTGGCCACTCTATGATGACGGCAAACCAAGCATGAGACTGGAGCATTTGACCATTGCCAATGGCATTGACCACGGCATGGCACATGATGCACTGGCAGATGTCCATGCCACCATTGCCATGGCCAGACTGGTGAAAGAGAGACAGCCACGACTCTACGAATATGTACTTTCTCATAGAGACAAGGCAAGTGCTGGAAGACTCCTCAACCTTAACAGCATGAGTAGTAGCCCCACACCAATCCTCCATGCCTCCTCAATGTTCCCTTCCGAGCATGGCAATCTTGCCGTAGTGCTTCCAATAGCACGCCACCCAACCAATAGTAACGGGGTAATTGTCTATAACCTAAGAGAGGATCCCACTCCCCTGCTCACGCTATCCATTGATGAGATTCACCAACGTCTATTTACCCGTAGTACCGATCTTCCAGAGGGGGTCAAGAGAATCCCGCTAAAAACCATCCACCTAAACAGGTGCCCGGTACTGGCCCCACTCAATACACTAAATGAAGAGACGCAAGAGCGACTCGGAATAGACCTGCAACAGCAACTGGAACATATAGCCCCCCTACAGAACGACCCATATCTTGCAGAGAAGGTTGCTGCGGCTCATCAACTTCATCACTTTCCGGAAGAGAGTGACCCTGACCGTATGATCTACAGTGGATTCTTTGGTGATATCGACAAGCAGCTTATGCGCAAGATCCACTCCCTCTCTCCGCAAGAACTAGCTAGCCAGAAACTACAGTTTGAGGATCCGCGCCTTGGGGAGATGCTATTCCGCTATCGTGCCCGCAACTGGCCAGATTCACTTACCGAACAGGAGCAACAACGGTGGCGGCGCATCTGCCAACACAGAATTATGGATAGTGATGGAGGAGGAACAATCCATTACGAGGAGTACATGCGACAGCTATCCACGCTGACAGAGACCCACGCCAGTAACCCGGAGAAGCTCAGGGTGCTGGAACAGCTGTCAGATTATGGGCAGACGCTGGTGTCAGGTTTTTAAATCACCGGATCCCAGCCTTCGCTGGGATGACGGGTTCCCTAGGTGTTGTGAACACGATCATAATAACGTGCCCGATACATCAGACGCTTCTTCGCCGGATCAGGATCATCGGTAAAGCCGGTTCGATCATGCAGAACATTATTGGAGACAAAGCCCCATCCTGACTGCATGGTTGCGCGGAATATCTGATCACAATCACTCTTTAGCAGATTCTCCAGCCATGCAACCGCCTCTTGTACCAGTGGATCGCTGTTCCAGATGATGTTGCGCTTGCGCATGGTATAACGCATATGCAGATTTCCTGCTGCCGTCTCCAGAAACACCGGGCCGGCACGTTCCGGGCGCAGCTCACACCCATCCACCACATGGTTGGGGATGATCATTGCATCCTCACGCATCAGGGCACAGACATAATCCGGATTCTCATCACGCATCAGCAGATAGGCCATCTCGTGATCCATCACCGCATTCTCCCCACCCTCCATAGCGGGACGTACAAAGTGGAGCAGCAGTGCATAGTTCTGCAGATCCAATCGATTATAGTATCCATCGGTATGCCAGTGGATCTCCTTGTTGGAGTATGGAATATAGGGTGAGTGGATCTCATCAGCCTGTATCGTAATTGCAGTTACCCCATCATCCTCTGCACCACGATTACGATTGATATTGTTACAGCCAAAGCGCATCCCGACGGCACGTGGAATGTGGGTCCCCTCCATATCCCCAATATTGCTGACATAGACCGCCATATTGAATCGACGCACACGATCAAGGATTGCATCATGTTCGGAGTTTGTAATTGTTCTCGGATCGTTGATCTCGACAATCAGGTCACCCACCTCTTGAGGGGCCTCTCTCAGCTTGCGCTCACGCCAGGCCTGGTAGGCAGAATCATCATTAAGGTCAAAGGGGTTGCTGTCACTCATAACTGTACTCCACACGCAATTTCAAATTGCGCCGAATTTTACCACACCAACCAAACGTAACACATTGATATTACGCATAAAACAGTTACAGTTGCCGTATAACATCAAGAAATTCGGTATCTTTCTCCCTCTCTCCCCACTGGTCAAAATGGATCACCTCATCCAGCGGCATTCTGGGTAGCCATCCTGCCTTCTCCAGTTCAGGCTTTTCATGAAATTGTGATACATAACCAACACAGAGGTATGCCACCGGCACCACAGATTCCGGTAGCTCCAGAGTCTCTGTCAATGCATCCGGATCCATAATGCTGACCCAGCCCACACCCAACCCCTCACTGCGTGCTGCCAGCCAGAAATTTTGCACTGCACAGACACTGCTATAGAGATCCATCCACTCCATATGGGTACGGCCTATTACTACAGGCCCGGTACGGGAACGGTCACAGGTTATTACCAGATTCAGCGGTGACTCCAGAATCCCCTCCAGCTTGAGGTTACGGTAGGTATCCTGCTTCTCCTCAGGAAACATATCTGTCGCCTCGGCATGCGCCTTGTTGAATAGTTCATGAACTCTTTTGCGCACATCCATGGAACGAATCACCATAAAATCCCACGGTTGCATAAAGCCAACCGAGGGGGCATGGTGCGCCGCATTGAGCACCCGTCCAAGAACATCATCCGGCACCGGATCTGCCAAAAATTCACCTCTGACATCGCGGCGATTAAAAATTGCCTTGTATACAGCTGCACGTTCATCATCTGAAAAAGCATGTTTTTCCATTATAGTCCCCTTATGAAAAACATCTGAAGAGGCCACTCCACGGCATCTCCTGTTACTCTCTCAGGCCGGTCTTCTGACTCTGGTTCAACTCTCTCAACCCCCTTCCCGATCACAGGATCAGTGGGTTCTGGTTGAGAGATCCCCATTACAGCGCTGGGCACGTAGCGGATTTACACCGCTTTCCCGATTCTTCCCATCTCCAGACCTGGAGAGAGGACACCCGAGAGATCGAAAACTGATTCTACATCAAAACTCGTTGGCCTCTACCTCTAAATATGCGTGGCTGGCATGACACTTGATCCAGGGTCAACTATCACCACACCAGCATCTGTTATAACAATCCCGGGATTATTCATAAACCCCTGATTCTCTACATTTGGCACCCCAAGTGGCCCATGAATTACCCATGTGTTTTCTGCAACCTGTTCAAACGGATAGTCACGCACCACATTTTCTGCAACTACACCAGATGCAAACAGCACCATAAAAAACGCAATCAATCTTCTCATCCATCAACTCCTCTGGTTTGGTATTCTTGTAGGCCAACTATATTATTGACCATTCTACCCGGACAGTATTCCAAATAGTGATGACAAAAATCACCACAGAAAACAAATGTAGCTTCTGCAGTGGAACCAAATGTTGCAGTTACTTTACTCAACAGGTTGATACTCCACGCAGCAAAGATGACTTTCAGACCCTGCTCTGGCAGATTGCCCATCGGGATATAGAGATTTATCAGGATGAAGATGGCTGGTTTCTGATAATAAATAACCGTTGTCAATTCATCGGCAACGGTGGCAGTTGCACCATTTATGACCAACGCCCAACTGTCTGCAGGGAGTACGATAACGATTGGTGCGAATATGATGAACCGGCTGAGAAACATTTCAGACGTTACTTCACCAGTTATGACGAGCTTCTGGCATACTGCCGCAAACGATTCAAGCGGTGGGACAAGTAGGTCTCGCCACACCCACTATCCGGACAATTTCAGGAACAGAAAAATGAGTACAGACAACCAGCCTTCAACATATATTGTTGATGTAAATGAGAGCAACTTTGAGGATGAGGTAGTTAAAAAATCCTTTACTGTTCCGGTGATGGTCGATTTCTGGGCCCCCTGGTGCAATCCGTGTAAAACCTTAATGCCGATAGTCACCAAGCTGGCCGAGGAGTTTGGTGGAAAATTCATTTTGGCAAAGGTCAATGTGGATGATAATCAGCCACTAGCTGGAAAATATAATGCACGCAGTGTTCCGACAGTAAAAATATTCCGTAATGGAGAGGTGGTTGATGAGTTTATGGGAGCACAGCCAGAGGGAAATGTACGCAAGGTTCTGGGCAACCATATTGAAAGTGAATCCGACAAATTAAGAGCCAAGGCTGGTGAGCTGGTCAAGCAAGGCAATGTTGACGAAGCAGTCACGCTTCTGCAACAGGCTAATCAGGAGGATCCCGATAACCCCGGGGTACGGATGGACCTGATTGGTGCACTATTTGCCAAGGGTGATTATGAGAGTGTTGAGCAGGCTGTTGCCGCCCTCCCTGTCAATGAGAGAGAGGCACCGGAGATCAAGGAGCTTGAGAACAGACTTCTGTTTGTAAAAGCAGCTGCAGATGCCCCGTTAGCAGATGAGCTGATGACACTTATTGAGAAAGATCCAAACGATAGCGCATCACGCTACCGTCTTGCTGCCAGAATGGTGGTTGACGGCGAGACGGAGAGTGCGCTTGGTGAGCTCTTAAACCTGATGATGAGAGACCGTGAATATGGTGATGATGGCGCACGCAAAGGGATGCTGGCAATACTGGAATCAATCCAGGATCCGGCAGTAGCAGGGACATGGCGGCGCAAGATGGCGAGTGTCATCCTGTAACCATTCTGACTTCAGTGTCAGGCCGGTTCTGTCTGCGCTATCCCCGCCTCACCACGCCAGTAACCATCCACCCCACCATTGGGCAAATAACTTGCGGCCTGCTCCATTGCATCTTTGACGGATATGTCACCACGCTGAAGTTGATCAAACAGGGCGATTATCTCTGGAGTAAATTGTGACTGCGGACTGATTCTTACTACATCCACCCCAAGTTCACGCATCTCCTCCATTGCACCCAACAAATTACAGCTCTGTGCCGACTGGGTCTGGATTCCATTGATGGTAAGGAACGGCTCACCCTCCTTGGTATTCAACAACATTCCATCAGGATCAGCCAGACATCTATACTGGCAGTCATCTTTTGGTAGCTCATAGTGGCGTGCTGTATAGCAACGGGCAGCATATGCCAATGGGATTCTTCCCCATGCGAAGACCTCTGTCTCTACCAAATCCGGGCGCTCTGCCTGCAGTTCGCGCAAGGTATCCCGAGATAGCTCGACCGGAAGAACCCAGCGACTCATTCCAGCCTCAGCCAACACCTTCATGGTGCCCTGGTTATAGATATTTACCGAGTGTCCGACCACAAAATTTGCGCCCTGCCCGGAGAGCAGATTAACAGCCGCAAGGTCATTTGCCTCCACCAGAAACTCGCCATTGCCACATATTCTTCTCAGGGTTTTAAGCTCCGATTCAGCCTCCAGCAGTGCCAATGTAGAGAGCACCACCTCTTTCCCTGCCGTCTTGAGTTGCTGTGCGATCTCAATCCACTGGTCTGTATTAAGAGAGCGGCGCTTGGAACAGATGGTCTCTCCCAGATAGACAATATCTACCGGAGACTCTGCCACCTTGCGGTAGAACGATCTAATATCCTCCTCAGGCCAGAAGTAGAGGATTGGGCCCAGTGAGATCTTCATCTCTATTGCCACGAACGGTGGTAGGCACCAAGTGTAGTCTGTGCCCCCTCCGCCACCTTGCTTAACTCTGCATTCCATGCATCCTTGACCTGGAATGCCTCAGGATTACGTTTGCAGGCATCAATAGCCTCGCGCCAAACCCTGGTTACCTGCGCCACATAGGCAGGGCTGCGCTGACGCCCCTCAATCTTGATTGCAGCAATCCCCATATCCATCATCTCTGGCAACAGCTCCAGGGTATTCAGACTAGTGGGTTCCTCAATTGCGTACCCCTCCTTGCCCTGGACCTCGAAACGACCCTTGCAGATGGTTGGATAGCCAGCACTCTCGCCAGCGTTATAACTGTCCACCAGAATACCGCCCAGCCTGGTCTCCATGCCGCCATCATCACGCTCAATCCACTCCACATGGCTACCCGGAGAGCAGGCACCATAGGTGTTTGGAGATCTGCCTGTTGCATAGGAGGAGAGCAGACAACGCCCCTCCACCATCACACAGAGACTGCCAAAACCAAACAACTCAAGTGGAACTGGGGTGTGCTCTGCAAGATGACGTACCTGCGGGGCAGAGAGTACCCGGGGGATAACCACCCTGCTTATGCCGAATGTTTTATGCATGAAGCTGATCGCCTCATAGTTGGTTGCCGACCCCTGAACCGAGAGGTGCAGTTTCAGATCAGGCCAGCGGTTGGCTGCGTAGTCGAGAATTCCCATATCTGCCAGGATAACTGCATCAATCCCGGCCTCGGCGGCACGGTCTACTGCACTGGTCCAGCGCTCCCAGCCGCTCGGTTGTGGGAAGGTGTTGATGGCTGCAAACATTCTGGCGCCATGGCTGTGAGCATACTCAATCCCCTGCCCGATATTATTCTCATTAAAATTGAGCCCGGCAAAATTTCTGGCGTTCGTGTCATCCTTAAACCCCATATATACCGCATCAGCGCCATTATCGACCGCTGCTTTCAGTGAGGGAAGATTACCTGCCGGACATACCAATTCCATCGGGGGATTGTAGTTGATTCACCCTGCAGAATCGAATGCTATAACAGCAAAATTTGATTCAGATCACCCCAGCCATTAAGCTTTTTCAGCGGCTCCCTAACGGGTTGAGTATTTAGGAAATTTCTTCGGGATCCGCTCGGTAATTCCATCCAGCAAATGGAGATCGATCCCACCTGTCCCCCCAACCTCAGTCAGCTTGTGAATAATTGCCCACTGCACCGGAGGGAAGTTGTTGCCAAAGCGCAGTGCCGCCTTTCTCAATAGTCGTGCCGCGGCACTATCATTGGTAAAGAGACGCACAATGGCATTTGTTCCATGATAGATGGGACGACTGGCAACCATCTGCTGGCGCTCATAGTGACCCAGCACAGAGTGACCATAGAACGGTTCACCTCTGCTGATCGCACTCTTCATGGCCGTTGCCAGGGTATTCTGTCCACGCAGGCCAAGATTGAATCCATGTGCAGTTACCGGATGCATGCCAACTGCCGCATCCCCCAGCAGAGCATAACGGGTGCCCACAAAGTGGTTGGCATGAACCGCCACCAGCGGATATGAGAAACGCTCGCCCTCCAGCTCCATTCTGCCAAACTCTCCACCCAGCCCCTCCTCGATGGTTGTGTTGAAATCATCAACTGTCATCTCCATATATCGCTTCGCCTGATTAGAGGGGACGGTAATTACCACTGAGGCACGGTTACCATTCAATGGAAGCAGGGCCAGAGTACGGCTATAACGAAAACACTCATAGGCAGTTTCATGGTGGGGCTTTTCATGAGTGACACGACAGACTATTGCGGTGCGACCAAAATCGAACATATCTGCCGATATCCCCATCATTCTGCGCGTACCGGAGAATCTGCTGTCGGCAGATACCACCATCTCTGTCTCTATCTGCTCTCCTGTAGAGAGTGTTACTGATGCGGAACCACTATTTGTGCTCAGGGCTGTCACCTCAACACCGCAACGAATCTCTACATTACGCGCCTCTGAGACCTGCTCATAAAGAGCTTTGCGAATTACATGGTTGGATATGAGATATCCAAGCTCATCTATCGAGCGTCCACTGGTATCGAAACGTAGTGCATAATCAGAGTCGCCATCCACCACTCTGGCCGCCTTTAATGGGGCTATCTCCTCTGCCGGAATGCGCTGCCAGACCCCCAACTCTTGCATAACCTTTTTTGAGAGGTGGGTGTTGGCAAAATCTCGGCCGTCCATTTTCGGGTTCTGTAGCGAATCCAGATCCTGTCGCTCCAGGATCAACACCCCAATACCACTCTCAGCCAATGAGCAGCCAAAACTGAGGCCGGCAGAACCTCCACCAATTACAACAATGTCATACTGCATGGTACTCATACCGCTTTTACCTGTGATATCAGATTATCCGTATCTACCTGACGGCGCGCCAACTCATCCTCAATGGCATTGAGAACCAGCCATTTCTTACTGCACCACGCAGGATCCAGCAGAATATCTTCCGATGCTGTAGCAGTAAGACGGTGGTAGACCATGCTATTCGGGGCCTGTTCAATCCAGTTGACCACAACGTTCACATACTCCTCCTGGGTCAATGAGACAAAATCCCCACTGCGCCACTCATTGGCCAACATTGTCCCCTTGACCACATGCAGAGGGTGAAATTTAAATCCATCAGTTCCCAACTCGAGCACTCGCTCCATGCTCTCGCGATAATGGTATGCATTTTCACCAGGGAGTCCTGCAATAAGATGAGTGCAGAGCTGAATCCCCCGCAGTTGTGCCGACCTTACAGCCTGACGATATTCCGAAAAGTAGTGAAGTCGATTGACTCGATCAAGGGTCTCATCAAAGGCGGATTGCAGACCAAGCTCCAGCCATATCTCATAACCCTCCTCACGATAACCTGCCAACAGATCCAGTACCGGATCTGGGACACAATCTGGGCGTGTGCCAATCGAAAGACCAACCACATCCGGCTCATCCAATGCCTCTCGATACATCTTGTCCAGAACATCCGGGTCTGCATAGGTATTGGTGTAGGCCTGAAAATAGGCAATATAACTCTGTGCGCCCGTACGTTTGCGAATCACCTGCCTGCCGGACTCAATCTGCTCGGCAACAGTTCGTGGATTTCTGCCATGTGGGCTAAAAGAGATATTATTACAAAAAGTACAGCCGCCACGCCCCTTGGAGCCATCGATGTTTGGGCAGGTGAAGCCGGCATCAATCGACACCTTGTGCACCCGCTCGCCAAAACGGGCCTGCATTGTGCTTCCAAATGTGTGGATATAGTCGGTCAGCGCCATGGGGCGAAAGTATATCGGATCCCCCGGGGAATCAGTAGAGGAGCGAGGGAAATTTCCTGATAAAAAAGGTTGGTTACTTTGATCTTGTCTGATAGAAGCTCATAGCCTTGTTAAAGGCCATGCGCAGTGGGGCAGGAATCGATAGAGCCTCGACATCCAGTCCGTATATAAGATTTTTGGTCTCCAGCCCCAACTCTACATCACCCTCAAGCCGAATACGACGCTGGAAAAAGAGAGTATCAGGATCCTCCTTGCCCAGTGATAACTGCAAAAAATCGTAGAGATCACCACTAATAGCAAGGTCAATCGGCCCCTCTCCGGAGTGGGCCACCAACCCCTTGCGCCCCTTGGTGAAACGAAACTCCACCCCGGCATCCAGCAGGCGAATCACTGCAGTACGCGACTCCAGAAAATCGAGATCACCCTCACTCAGCTGCTGCTTGAACAGATGGTTAAGCACCGCAACCAACAGCTGCGTATGGACCACATTGGGTACCATTTTCAGTGGTGCTGCAATAAATGGGGGAATCTTCGGATTCAGTCCCGTCTCAACAGATTGGTAACTATTTTGCATCTGCCTAATTGTACCTTAATTAAGCAGATGCCTCGATCTATCATCATGACTGCCAGCAATTTACTTTGAAAAACTACTATTAATAGCTACTATTTTGGTTGGCCATAAACAACTAAAACAGTAAAGTTAAAACCCTTGGACAGGATGGCATGAGAAGTAGGAATCTCATCCAGACCATACACAACCCATTGATATTGGAGATAAAGATGGATCAAGATCTTCTTGATGAGCAACACAGTCTGTTAGGGACACTATCGGCAATCAGAAGCCATTGTGGTAGTGGTCATTTTGATATCCCCTACCTGGTGAATGAGCTGCAAAAATTCACCACCTCTCTATCAGAGTACTTCTCCGTAGAGACTGACCACATTAAATCAACCATCAGCCAACCCGATTGCCCTGCTGAAACAGTCGCTTATGGAAAAAAACTATTCGCAGATGCTGACCAGATCACAGACAGGCTTGGAAAGTTTGTACGTGACCACTGGGGTAGCACCAAAGGCAAAGAGATACCGTTTAACGATTTTCAGATTGAGATGATTGATATCCTCAACGAGGCTGAAGAGAGGCTAAATGGTAAAAAAGGGGAAGATACACCCTTCTTTCACCTACAAAATCCCCACTTCTAGCACTACATCAACCATTCACACAGATGCACCGGTTCGCTTGGAGAAGTGAACCGGTGCGGTGCCTGCTCCCTCTTCATACTAATGTAGGAATAATAATCGGAGATCACAACAGACACTTAAGACTATAGTTGATTACTGATTCTACTGAATTGACCTGGATCAATTTTTCTACCTATGGTTAGTTAGGGAGCCTCTGAAAAAGTTTTTTCAGAATTTTCACAAGGATTCAAACACCATAAAAAAACCCCGGTAGCATTTAAGCTACCGGGGTTTTTCACAACACGAAGGTCAGATCTAGATGATATTACGTGGTGCGAAGGACATGGAGCGGAACTCCTTCTTGTACTTCGACTCACCAATCTTCTTGACCCTGGCCACACCCATCTTGTAGTTGTAGTTACCACTGATCTGATCGACCACGCGGTTCTGCAACGCATTGTTGGGCTGGCGCATATCCAGCATATTGCCGTACATCATTCCCTTCTTCAGGTGGGGAGCGATTACTGCAACGGCTGTGACTGCGGCCTTGGTTAGCTTGAGATGACCATTCTTCATCATCTCAGAGAACTGGAAGTCATTGCCATGAACACCGAGGATGGTGTCCTTGGACTCGACCACACGATCAGAGTAGAGCATGACCTGATCACCAGACTCGATTCCACGAGCCTTGGCATCATCAGGATGGATCTCTACCCAGTTCTCAGGCCAACGCTGTGTCACGTAAGGACGACGCTCAACATCATCAAATCCAGACTGCCAGATCTCGTTGATACGACCATTCGAGAACCAGAGCTCGTCCCCCTTGGGAGAGAGCCAATCATGGAAGTCTGCAAACAGTTTCCATGGATGCTTCTGGATATTGACCTTACCGGTCTGAGAGTTGAAGTGCGTCATCTTCTTGTTGGTCATGTTGGCACCCTGGGTGACACCCATACGCTCCATATCTGCTTCAGTCAGTGTAGTGTCATGGAGACGCTTGGTTCCATGCAGTTCACCGGTGTTGTAGTTATAGACTGTTGGTCCCTGGATACCAGTAGTACCAAACTCACGCATCTTCTCATGGAAGGTTTTACCCTCACGATGTGCCGCGACCTTGATCATATGGTATGCCTTACGGTTACCACGGCTGGAGCGTGTAGACTCCTCCGCAACCTCATTGGCGCTCTTCCAGTCGAAGCCTTCGTAGCCCATACGGCTCGCCATTCCACCAATAATCCACCAGTCTGGCATTGCCTGTCCTGGGGCATCGTAGAACTTGTTGTAGATACGAAGACGACGCTCACCGTTTGATCTGGTGAAGTCAGACTCACCCCAGGTTGCAGCCGGGAAGACCACATCCGCGAAACGGGCACCGATTGGATCACGTAGATAGATATCCTGATTGATCACAACCATACCACCAGAATCAGCACGCTTCTTCAGGGTCTCGATGATATCACCCTTATCATAGGATTTAACCTGATTAGGGTTGGCAAGTACCAGCTCATGGAACTTGTGGTAGAGGCTCTGAGAACCGGTCATTGCCTGAATCCAGGTAGTGCCGATTACGTGTGCAAAGCGGGTGTGACCGGAGATCAGGTAACGATCGGTGTCGAGTGAACGACGACGACGACCTGGACGCTTCTCTGGAGACTTGTTACGAGGATAGCTACCGCCACCTGCACCACCACGCTGGTGACCACCGAAGCGACCAACAACCTGTCCTGGACGTCCGCCGGCACCACAGATGGTTGCCAGTGAAGATACAGCATTGGTGTTACCGGTATTGTTGGACCAGTAGTAGCCCTTCTCGATACCGAAGGAGGCCTTGGTTCCAGCGCCCTTGTTGGTGAGCCACTCAGCAGCCTTGATGATATCTGCAGCAGGAACATCACAGATCTTCGCGGCATTCTCTACCTTGTACTCATCCTTGGACTGAACCCACTTGCTGTAGCCTTTATAGCCACCCTTGAGCTGGAACATGCCCCAGGTTGTACGCCACTGCCATGGGGTATTACGGGTTCCCTGACCGAAGCCGGAAGAGGTCTCCCACTTGCTGTTGACCCAGTTGTTTACCCAATCCTTGTCCTCCCATCCGTTCTCACAGATGACACGGGCAATTGCACCCATAAGCACCGTATCGGTACCAAGTGTCAGCTGGAAGTGGATAGTCTGATCAGGACCCTTGCTGTTTGCATAGGCGATACCGGCAGTCTCACGAGGATTCAGCCAGATGGTCTTCATGCCACGCTCAATCGCAGGTTTGATGAACTGCGTATAGATAATGGTCTTGGTCTCATACGGATCTGTACCATGGATCTGCAGTACATCTGCATCTCCCCAGTCATCATATGATGGGCCAAAGTTATCGAAACCGGCATCACGGAAACCTGGTGTAGAGGTTACGTCAGATGGGGTATCGTGGAAGGTGAAGGATGCAGTATTTACATTACGACGTGCATACTTCTTGATCGCATAGGTGTTCTCAAGATACTGGTAGGAGAATGTCTTCACCGAGTAGGCGTTAGCGCCATGGTTCTTGATGACATACTTACCAACCTCAGCAGCAATATCGAGAGCGAAGTCCCAACTAACTGGCTGAAGGGTACCGTTGATACGTACCATAGGATTGGTGAGACGATCACGGGTAGGGGTCTTTGGATTGTAGCACTTGGCTGCAAGCAGACCACCACGCATGGAGGAGTCACCGGTTTTGTTAACCGCTTGAGTGTCCTTATCAGGGACAACGATCACGTTATGTGGACGACCACCGTGCATAACAACATTATGCTGTGCAGGGGCTACCCAGTTTTGAAGGGCGCTGGTTGGGAAGTCCTGACCGAATGCATTTGCATCAGCAGTTGGACCACCATCACCAGAGCCGACAGGCCAGCGATAGACTTTATAGCCACAGGCAACAATACAGTAGTCACAGGCTGTAGTCAGGACTTCCGCATGCTTGGGTGGCAATGGTGCGGAGTCTTCTGGCAGATAATAATTTGTAGACATATCTTTTTCTCCTTAAGATTCCATCAGGTTCTGGTTACGGCCGTAAATCAGCCCCATCATGCCAACTGCGTAGATATCATCTCCATCCAGCTCCAGGAGGACCTGTGGCAGACTCTCATAAGCCTGACCAGAGACAATGATTCCATGGCGAGTCACATCGTAGGTAGATAGATGCAGTGGGCATGAACCCATAACTCTATGCTCATCTACCGCAGTGTAACGTCCCAGCAGTGGGCCACCCTGATGTGTACAGAGCGCACTGAATGCAACCAGGTCACGTCCAGCACCGACTCCACCACCACATTTAACGCCAGTCTTCACCATGGTAGCCATGGAGTTCTTGCCATTATCTGGATAGTTGATCATTACTGGAACGTTATCCTTCATCTCACTCAGCTTACCAACCAGTTTGCGAGGATAACCAACCACTCGTGCCTTGGTCTGTACAGCCTTGGCTGTTCCTGGGAACAGGGTAAGAGAGACAGTGCTCGCAGTGGCTGCAGTAGCACCACTGTACATCAGGAACTGACGGCGGTTGAGCATGCACTTGCCGTGCTCACCAGCAGTCTGGTCCTCTCTTTTCTTTGTCACTTCTGTTTTAGTGCTCATTATTTCTTCTCCATCATCAGCTCTGCCTTGGTAAACAGAGGTGCATAACCAGGCATCTTGGGACGCTCAATCTCAATCTCATCACCAGAGAATGCCTCCAGGAACGCAACCAGATCTTCTTTCTCTTCATCACTCAGACCAAGAGGCTTGATAAGATCACTCTTGTTTTTGGAGTAGTCATTATGGCCACCGCCCTCATTATAGAAGTCAACAACATCTTCCAGTGTCATGAGTGTGCCGTTATGCATATACGGTGCGGTATACATAGTGTAGCGCAGTGATGGAACCCGGAATTTACCCTTGTCCCAGCTATTCTTACCACGGAAGTAGAAGCCTGGATCGCCCTTGGAGTTGCGATACATCTCCTCGTTTGAACCCTTGGCATACATCTCATAACGATAAGTTATCTGTGCCAGACCATCGGTCTTCCAACGCTCTAGAGTAGGCACACCAATATTGTAGAAGTCAAAATCCGTAGCCATTGGGCCATTATGACACTCAATACAGTTTGCCTTGCCGTTAAACAGAGCCATACCGCGCTTCTGCTCTTCGCTCAGTGCGCTGTCATCACCATTGAAGTAGTTATCAATTGGTGCATCACGCTGAACCAGCTCAGCACGCTCAAAAGCAGCAATCGCACGGAATGCATTTCTGTATAGAGGCATTTCGTCGCCGAAGACCTCATTGAAACGTTTTCTGTACTCTGGCATCAGAGCAAGACGGGCCTCAACAATATCGAACTCCGCATTACCTGCTACTGCACCGCCTGCCGCAGACTTGGCCTGTGCCTCTAGTGAGGATACAGAACCTGCCCAGAAGAGACGTGGGTAGTAGGCTGAGTTAACCGCAGTCTGGCTGTTACGCCAGTGAACAGTACCTGGGTATCCACGAGAGATATCCTCGGCCCATGCCCAACCCTGATCCGGCTCATGACATGCAGAGCAAGGAGTTGAGGTATCACCACCGATTGCTGGCTCAAAAAACAACATCTTGCCCAGCTCTACCTTTGCAGGAGTGATGGGGTTATCTGGAGGAACCGGTACTGGACCAAGTGCCGCCAGAGATGGGTTGATTGAGGCGCCAGCCGGCTTAAGGCCAGGTGCTACTATAGGTGTTCCACTATCCATGGAGGCAACAACTGTTGGAGCAGCTGCAGTCTCGGTGGCAACAGAACCCGCCTGTGAGGTACATCCAACCATCAATGTTGTAGTCATTACGACAGCAACAGCGATTGGGTTTCTGTTTTTCTTTTCAAACATAATTAACTCTCCTGATCGCTTATTTGATTGGTGCACGTGTACGGTTATCGACCTGTCTCCAGTTCTCGATAACCTCATACTCTGCAGGGAATGGCTTGGACCATACAAACTCTGGACCAGTCAGTGCGTCGCCTGATAGTGCCTCAAGATAGGCCACCAGATCAGCTTTCTCACCGTCAGTCAAACGTAGTGGCTTAAGCAGAGAGCTCTTGTTGCTATCCTGACCACCACCCTGATTGTAGAACTCAACCACATCATCAAGCGTGCCCATCATGCCGTTATGCATATATGGAGCACTGTACTTGAGACCACGTAACTGCGGGGTCATGAACATGCCGCGGTCAGAACCGTCAGCCTCATGAGTCTGTACTGCCGCACCAATATCACGTTTGGTATTGAAAATATTCTCAACCCCCATACCAATTCCGTAGGCTAGGTATGCCTGATGGTTCATTGGATCAAGGAAGACATCCAGATTCTCAGGAACACCTGTGTTGTGACGACCACCATCTGAGTAGAGGGCACCAGTATGACACTGGTTACATCCACCCTTGCCGTCAAAGATTGCTCCGCCACGTTTTGCTGCATCACTCATAGTCCCATTGTCCACTGGCGCATTGCGTGTGGTCAGAGTCTTCATGAAGATAGGGAGCATTTTACGAATACTGCCATTTGATGGCTCATTCATACCTGCAGCCTTGTAGAGTGCCAGGTATTCTGAATCCTGTTTGACACGTTCCTGCATCATCCGCATGTCCATATTCATGATGTAGTCCTCTGTGAGCATCTCACGAGTAACATCATTGAGGTTGGTACCGAGGCGGCCATCATGCATCCATGTCTTCTTATGTGCCGTATTCACCAGTGATGGTGCGTTGCGGAAATGGCCGTTACCTGGGTATCCAGGTGAAAGCGCATCCTTACTACCAAAACCGTGATCTGGACTGTGACAATCCGCACATGCTATACCCGCATCACCCGATAGGCGGCGGTCAAAGAAGAGTCGTTTACCGAGCTCAGCCTTCGCAGCATTCACATCGATCTTGGCAACTGGTCCATGAGACCCTGCTGCAACCGCTGTGGATACCCCGACACTCAGGCTCAGGGCAATCGTTGCTGCGATTGCACCTTGCACTGTTTTCAGTCGTTCTCCCATATTGTTTCTCCGTTGTATGGTTTAACAAAAAAATATTCGCCAAAACTGCTGACGAACCTATAAAAAACCTGGTTCTTTGGGCAATAACCCCCGCCCAATCTATTTATAACCACTAAGTATTAAGCATTTTCTGTGCCAGAAAATATAATATTTTACTTATATCAGTGTTTTCAGTTAGTTATTATTTATTTGCCCAATTATTAGCGCCAGCTTATATAGCAAAAAGTGAACACATTATTCACTTTATCTGTAACTATGGTGAACTACTTAAACGAATCGTTCAACTGACCACTCAAACAGAACGTTACATTCAAAAAAATACCCTCGCCGACAGTGCCGGGAGGGTAAATCAAGGGCAATCAATTAACTATCACTGCAGAGAAGACTACTTGGAGGCTGTCCGAGAATAGAGAGCCTACTTGGCACCTCTACGCTGGGTTCTTACCAAAATAAGGCCGGCAAGGAAGATGGCAAAGGCAACACCCCCAGGAACCCCATAGAGTCGCTGCTCATCAATCTCTGGTGGCAGCACCAACCAGGTCCATGTGGTGAGGGTATGTCTGGCACCCTTCTCGCCATTACTGCCATCCCAGTTGGCAAAGGAGATGGGGAGGAATCTGCCCTCAACAAAGTTGAGATCACCAGTTTTGCCATCCCTGCCTCCACCATTGCGTGAACGCTTCATCAGTACCTGCCAGCGACCATCTTTCCATCTACCTTCGGTCAAGAGAGAGGTATCACCAATTCGTGGCTCGATCTTCTTGTCTGGGCCAGAGGCATCCAGCAACATCCCGGAATCGGCAACAGCCGGCTCTACACTACCAGCATTCCAGTACCACATGGTTGTGTGGTGTCTGCCATCACCGTGGCGGTATAACGGCTTAACCACTACCGGTGAGGTCTCAAATCCATCCTCCTTGGGGAACTGAACCGCAACCGCATCCGAGAACAGCTCCAGATCCTCATCCTGAATTCCCTCCGAGGTCTCTTCACCGGGACGACTATCAGTACGGTCATCAAACTCCAGCAGCAGGGCGATCTCCTTTTTGTTGTAGAGGGCACGCACAGTAATTGCATCATTAAGCGGGGTGAAGAGACGCTCTTCCTTGATGATATTAGGAACCATCATCAGAGTTGTAGGCTCAGCCCCTTCCCAACCGGCATCATCCATACTATCAGGGAGAGCCCCAGCTACCTTGGCTGCACGAATCACATTATTATCACCCAGCTGGGTAGTGGTTTCGCGCAGGCTGTATACATAATTGGCAATATGCCAACGATCCTCCAGACTTACCGGATCTTTATTCCCCTCTTCTGTAGCTCGGTGAGCTGGCATTGGAGTTCCTGGTATGCCGATAGATAGTCGACTATAGATATTGCGCACAGTCTGATCTCGGCTCTCTTCCGGAGTCTTGCCAGCAGTATAGTTGGTGGCGCGCCAAGTCCATGGCTTGGTCAGATCTCGTGGCCAGATACGATTACCCCAGTCATCCGCTAGCTGTTTACCGGACATGATATTGCCTCGTCCAGTATCACCGTGACACTCTGTACATGACTTTTCGAAGGCAGCCTTGCCCTTCTCTATTGACTCCGGGGTGTATGCAATCTGTCCCTCTTCCGGTTCACGCTCGGTAATTACCTGGAAATCATCCTTCAGATAACGGCCGCTATCCTCATCATAATCTTCATCATCCGCCTCTTCTGGCGGCCATGCTGCGGCAATATCAAACGACTTGATTACCGGTATCAGACTACTGATCTGCTCATCGCTAAGCAGGGTTCCCCAACCTGGCATTCCCGTACCATCCAGTCCAAACTTGATGGTATGGAAAAGATCTTCATCCCTTGGCAGGATTGTTCCTGGAGAGCTTTTGTATTTAAACATCGACAAGGAGAAATCACGTGGCTTGGGGTACATCAACTCTGCAGCAACACCATCACCCATGCCCTCCTCACCGTGACAGACCATACAGCGGAACTGGTAGAGTTCATCTCCCCCCATCCCTTTGCGGGCCTCGAGAATAGAGTCTCTGATTCCTGTAGCTGCCTCAGAATCTTCCAGATTCCAGATTCTTGGAACCTGCTCGTTGTAGTCGAAGATAAACATCAGCACATTCCAGATATCATCCTCACTCAACATTTCGTGCCAGACCGGCATTGCAGAGTTCCATGGAGTTCCCTCCTTGGGCAGACCTGGACCACCTGTTGCCGCACGCCAGAAGAGGAAGGCCTCCTGCTGTTGTGGAATTACAGTTGGATCCTGAAAATTGATGGGTTGAGGGTTAAACCCTTCCGCATAGTGGCCCTTGCCATCCAGCAGATCACCGTGACAGAAGAAGCAGTTGCCATAGTAGACATCACGGCCCGCATTGACTGACTCGTTATAGATCTCCATGGCTCCCTCACGCTCACCACTCTTCCACTGGGTCAGCACCTCGGTACGGATCGGGCTCTCCAGACTGTTTAGATCAAAATTCTTGCCCCAGATCTTGACGGTTGATGGAGGGGCAGGATGAACCTGGCGCAGCTCCACAGGAGAGTCCAGTGATGGTTTGACCAACCCATAGGTTGTGTAACCAACCACTGCAGGGATTGCAAGCAGGAAGAGCCAACGGGTAACCGTCAAACGGAAACCACCGCCTCGCAGAACATTCTGAATGGGACTTAAAAATTCTGCCCAGCGCTCATCATCAAAAGAGAAGTAGAGTAGCACCCCTATCACGGTAATCAGCATAAACTGAACCACCAGTGACTTTGGCATCAATGGAGGAAAGGCATTGGTAAATATCAGGTAGGCCGCAATAGTTACAATAATTGCCTGCCAGAATGCCGAAATTCCAAATCGTTTCATGGGGGGTCTACTCCAAATCTCTAATAGCTATTTTGGTAAAAAAATATCAGCCAACTTATTTTGACTGCTCAACCATGTAGTCCACCACAGCCTTTAGCGCATCATCACTCAAAGCGGTTCCACCACGCGGCATCATCAGTGGGTTTGTTGGAGAGCCATTGATTGCGGTTGCATAGAGTGCATCCATACCCTTGGCGATGCGTGGCGCCCAGGCAGCCTTATCACCCATGCCAGGAGCGCCTACTGCAGCTGCAGTTGCAGGGCTGTGACAGGCAAAACAGCCGGCGGCAAAATCACCGGCGGCATCGGCCATTACAGACTGGCTTGAAGCCATTACTACAGTTGCCACAACACTAATCATTACCTTGTTCATTATTAATTCCTTACATTGATAAAAAGTTAAAAAAATCGCAGCATCCGCTGCCATTGAAATCTCGACTACTGCCCCTGCAGCAATTCAACAATCATCGACAACTCCTTGACTGTCATCTTGTCACCAAAATCAGCCGGCATAAGTCCTTGGGCAAATCCATCTGCAATAACTGCATTTGGATCAACAATACTCTGTTGAATAACCAGAACATTTTGTCTGCTGCCTAGCCCAGTCAGGTCCGGACCAAGATCGCCTCCTGAACCGTTAATAACATGACAGGCCGCACAACCATATTTTCCTACCGCCTCTTCACCAGTTGCTGCCGGGGCAGGTGCTCCGCCGCCTGTGACAGCAGATTCATCGACCACTGGAGCCTCTGTAGGCAGCTCCACCGTAACCTCACCACCATCCTTGGCCTGCATAAAGGCGATGACCGCATCCATCTCTATCGCTGAAAGGTTAATGGGGGCCTTATTCACAGCGGGCATAGGTGATTCCGTATCATTACTGCCCTTCTTTCCAAAGCTCGCCACCACATAGATCGAGGGGTCTACCATTGACTCCATAAAGTAACTGGCCGAATCAGTAGATTTTCCTTGATAGCGCTCATCTTTTAACCGCTCAGCGGCAGTCTCCACCATATTCAATGCCAGAATATCAGGCGCGCGCCCAAGATTATTATGACAGAGGGTACAGGTCCCCTTCCCCTTGAATAACTCTTCTCCCATCGAGACAAAGCCATCCATGGTGAGCGCACCGAGATCCACCTTCTTGTCCACCGGCGCCTCGCCCTCAACCTGTGGAAGAATGTTGGCAACAAAGGTAAAGAGCAACACCAGCCCCACACTAAATGCCAATATCTTTGGAAGTACCTGGTTACTCTGACTCATCCCTCTGCTCCTTTTTCACCATTGGCAGCTTGGGGTGCAATCTGTTTCTGCCCACTAAGGTTGGCAATCCAGAACACGAATAACAGGAAGACAATAAACAGTACCGTAACCAGAGTAACCATATTTCCCGCATAACCAATTGCAGGAATATAGTTATCTGGTGAGTTATCTTTCATCACCGTATAGACATGCCAATGGGTCTTGACCGAAGAGCGTACATATCCCATCAATCCCATCAACCAGGTAAAGGCAACCGGTAGGGCGAAGAGTGCATACTGTGAACGGTTGGAGACTTTTCCCCAAACTGCAGGAAATTTCACTTTGGCATTTTTATACATGATGCCATCCAGCATTACCCCAATGATAATCACCATCAAGGTAGATACCACCTGGGTCACACTGGATCCGACCTTGTATACCGTATTAGTGAAATATCCATAATAGACACCTGCAAAGATAATATTCACAATCGCCACAATATAGATGGCTGTCATCAGTGCATTTCCAACTGGCGCCCAAGAGACGGTTGCCACTTTATCGGATCGACGGTAGAGCTGGAAGGAGAGAAAGGTCATAATCAACATCAGATTGACCGCAATATTTTTCGCCGGCATGATCCCCAGTGGCCCAAGAATATGGTGGTGACTTCCACCCAAGGCGGAGATCTCGCTTGCCGTTAGCAGCAAGGTGTGAGGGGTCATCCAGATCAGAAAGCAGACCACAAGCGTTCCAGCAATCCACTTAATAAACCCCTGATAGCGTTTGGAGCCCTCGGTACGAGACATCCCTGACCATAGATAGTAGTTGGCTGCCAACAAGATGGTTCCAATCAATACCGCCTGTACAATAAAGAGCCACGCAAGAATACCACCCATGGCGGTAATTCCCATCTGCTGAGAGTATGCATAGACCTCTGCCATCAACCAATAGCCCGCAAAGGGGAGGGGTAAAAAGGCGAGGATCGCAATAAAGTTAGAGGTATATCCCATCCAGTCATAGTGTGCTTTCTGCTCCTGCGTTTTTGCTGCAAGAAACTTAAACCCGGCATAGGCCCCTACTACGGCTCCACCAAAGGCGACATTGGCGATGAATCGATGCAGATTGATTGGGTTCCACAGCGGCCCCTTCATAACCTCCCAGATATTCCCCACCACTGCACCCACATCACTCACCCCGGATGGGGCCATCATGAAGGTGGACCAGGAGTTAGCCATAAACATCAGAGTCAGCCCTACCCCATTGAGCATCATCCCCAAAGAGAGGTGGATCCACTTTTTGTTACCATAACGGAGTACATTCCAGCCATAGTAGTAGATATAGAGGAAGAAGCTCTCAAGGAAAAAGAGCACCGCATAGACCAACATCTGTGCCCCGAACACCTCCATCATGTAGCTCATAAAGGTTGGATAGAGCAGGAAGAGGGCAATCGCCAGGGTTCCACCAAACAGCGCAGTAATGGAGTAGGCGGTGATACTGATCTTCATGAACTCATGGGCCATATCATCATAGCGCTCATCACCGGTTTTGAAACCCATAAACTCAATACCGACCACAAACATCGGTACCGCCAACACCAGCGCCCCAAAGAAGAGGTGCATCTGTGCGATAACCCACACAACCGCCCGACTACTGACCCCTATATTTGGATAATCGCCACGATTTGGCTGAGGAGCTGAAGCCAGTTGCGCCCCCTCCTCTACTACAGCATCAGAGGCGAGAGCCTCATTGAGTAGTGAAGGTGAACCGAAATCACCCCCAAACATCCCTGCCACAATGACAGAGAAGAGCAATACCCAGAAAAATAGTCTTTGTTTCATTGGATTTTTATTCCTTCTACTGCGCCGGCGACATGTCGAGATTCAGAGGAAGCCCCTGCATTCCCATGATGAGATGATCCATTCCATAGAACAGAAAAAATGCCACAAAAAGGGCAACTACAAATGCAATTCCAGTTTTCATCAGTTTACCTGCTAAATGATTATGAGCGCTTTGGTGTTTGAAAAGTCAGTGGTGTAATACCACACCACCTGAATAGATCAGAAGCCACCAGAAGAAGAGAAGAACACCGCCTGTTACCGCCAGAAACAGCTTCGGCCCCCATGTCACCTCTTCACTATCCTGCTTAACACTTTCTCTGTTCTCGTTCTCTTCTGTCATAGCCAACCCTTGGTTTAATGCCAATATCCGCCAACTACTTGCATTTTATATGCCATAAATAAAAATTTTATAAATATATTTTATTTTACAGTCTGTTACATATGAATGTGAACGTTTTGTTCAGTTTTAAGTTTATAAAAAATAGACCATAATGTTCACAAACTGAACGTTTTGTTCAATAATCTATGGAACGATTCTTCCAATTGAACATATCGTTCAATTTACCTGGTAGTATATAAATATCCAGATAATCAACCCATTGATTATCAATAAGATAAAGTATTTGGCACACCTTATGCATACTGTTACTGAATTCTAAAGATAATTTTTATATAGAGAGCCTAATACCATGAGCCTGAATAAAACAATTGATGCATTAACCCACCTGCTAGAGACCGGTGACGAAGCTGATCGCTGTTATGTAACTCAGGCTCTGGGGAAACTTTGTGCCCCATCAGCTACAAATAGTGTATCCAAAAAAGTTCTGCCATTCCTTAGAGACAAGGATATTGATGTATGTGTTGATGCAGCATCCACACTCGGAAAACTTGGTGGCGAGGGGGTCGCTGCTTCACTAATTGAGTCTCTTGAGAAAGATCCTGATGGCGAGGTAAAAACTGCCGTTGCCAAGGCCCTGGGGGAACTCGGCGACCAATCCGCAGTACCTGAGCTGATGCGCGTTATGGAGAATCGTGATGATGAGATAGGTTACATCGAGGATGGATGGGATCTCTGGTGGGATGTTCAGCTCGCTGCGGTTAAATCACTCGGCAAGCTAAAGGCCAATGACGCTGTACCTGCACTGGAACGACTGCTCAACAGCATTGAAGGTGAAGATATAGAGCCAGAGATTCTGCGATCCATGGCCGCTATTGGTAGTGAAGAGAGCATCAAAACCCTGGAAAAGATCCTGAATGAAGGGGATGTTCGTAAACAGCGCCGTGCGGCTACCGCTCTGGGACGGTCAAATTCTGCAGAGGCAGTCAAGATTCTTGGTAGAGCACTAAGCTCCAAACACACTGATGTCCGCGTACATGCAATTAAGGCCCTGGAGGAGCAGGATGCGAAGAGATACCTGCCGGCCATTATGCTGTTACTAAAGAACCCAAGTGACGAAGTGCGCAGTGCAGCAGCACATGCTGCGACCACATTGGGAGAGATGAAAAACCCAACCCAGGAGACTGTAGACCTGTTTACTGGTCTTCTTGACGATGAGAGCGCCCTGGTACGTGCAACCTCACTCAATACCCTGGCAAATCTGCGCAGAGAGGTATTGAGAGAGAAGCTTGGTGGTGAAGTCATTGATCGCATAATTGAATTAATCGGTGATGCTGACATTGAATCTTCTACTGCAGCGACCAAGCTCTTCTCAAAACTGAACACCAGTGATGCAGAAGAGAAACTGGTCACTCTGCTTGCTGATGACAGTAACGAAATCGCTATTCGTAGACAGGCCGCACTTAGCCTGTCACTAATGGACCAGATAACAGATTCAGGAGTTGATGCACTCACCAATGCACTAAGCGATCCTGAACAGCCTGTTCGTCTGGCCGCCCTGATCTCTCTTATGGATTGTGAGGATAAATATGTAGCAGCATCTGACAGTGATGACAGTGAAAATCATCCGCGCCCCATTGAGATCATCCTCTCGGCACTCCATGGCGAGATTGACCTGACTCGTGAGGAAGAGGAGGAGGAGCAGAAGGAGGTGGTTGCCCAGTCTCAGGAGGTTCAGTTCAACAAGAGTGTTGATCTGGAGAACAACACTGAAAATGGTACGGAAGAAGATACCGTGAGCGAAGAACCTGCGTTGCCAGACTTTCCTGAATCACCAACCCTGGAGGGTGAAAGCCGCGATAGTGTCTCAACACTCGATGCCATTGCAATGGATAATGTTGAGGCAGCCCTTTTGCTGGATGAGGAGGAGGCCCCAGCTGAAGAGGAGTTTGATGAAGAGACCAAGGAGTATCTTGGCATCCTGGAGGATAACGAGGAGGCGACAGTTCGCCGTGAACGCAGGTTCAAGAACAAGGACATACATACTGATGTGCGTCGCATGGCGGCAACCATTCTGGGGCGTCAACAAAGTAATCTGGCAATAAATGAGCTAAATCTTGCGCTTAGTGATGATGACCATGAGATTCGTAGATTGGCTGCCGAGGCCCTGGCGGAGATTGCTGCTGGCAATCCGGCCAACCCAAAACTGCTTGATACACAGGGAACACTTATATCTCAGGTCCATTTTGGTGACCCCGACATTCGCATGGCTGCCATCCGCGCCCTTGGAGCAATGGAAAACCGGGCTGCCATACCAACCCTGATTGAATGTTTGGATGATGATGATACCGTTGTACGAATGGAGTCGGTGCGTGCTCTTGCCACCATTGCCTCAAGCAAACTTGACTCTGTAGAAGAGGCTCACATGGTGACCAACGAGGTTGCCAACAGTGAAATCTTGCAGAAAATCAGTGAGAAACTGGAAGATGACCAACCCTCAGTCAGAAAATATGCGGCTGATGCAATAACCTCGCTGTTAAGTAGTGGCACAGAAAGCCCCCAAGAGAGCAAAGAATTTATTCTAAAGATACTGGACGCAGGTTTTGCTGGTGCCGGTGAACAGGCAAGACATATGGGAAGAGCACTTAGAATTCTCGACCCTGTAATCGGTGCAAACCATCTGCTACCCTTGCTGGAGTCCATGCAGAGCAGTGCGGAGCGCAGATTTGTGATCGAGATGCTGGAAGAGATATACCAAACCAGCCAGGAACCCGACCATCTTCAGGCCGCATAAAGTAACTATTTTTTCATTAACTATTTTGTTTTATTTAACCCAGGAGTCAAATTGACATGAAAACATCAAAACGTCTACTTAAGACACTCTCTGCTGTAGCAATCACTGCTGCTGCATTCACCCCACTCAGCTCAGAGGCTGGCTACAAGGTGGTTGATGTCGCTAATGGCGGCACCATCACCGGAACCGTAACCCTGAAGAAGGCTGCACCAAAGTCTGCCCACAAGGTTTATGACATAAAGAAGGACAATGCCGTATGTGGCAATGACCAGCGCATCATCGATTACGTTCAGACCAACGGCAAGGCACTGCTCAATGCAGTTGTCTATCTGACTAAGGTAAAATCAGGCAAGGCGTGGGGAGACACTCCTGCTGAGATCAATGTAGATCAGAAAGGATGCGAATTCACCCCATTCCTCTCTATCATGCAAAATGGCGGCAAGATGACTGCTATCAACTCTGATCCTGTTCTTCACAATCTTCACACCTATGAGCTGATGACCGGTACCGTCAAAGGGCCTAAAAAGACCGTTGCAAATGTGAGCCAGCCTGACCAGGGCAGCAAGGTGACCAAGACTGTAAAGCTGAAAAAAGGTTATGCCATGAAGGTTGAGTGTGATGCTCATGACTTTATGCACGGTTTCGTCTTTGTGGCCAAGAGCCCATACTACGCTGTGGTAGATGGCAACGGAAAGTACACTATCGACAACGTACCTCCTGGCAAATACAAGGTCAGGGCCTTCAATGGCTTCCTCAAGCCAGGAAAAGGCAAGGCTACTGTTAAGGGTGGCGATACTGTAACTGTTGATATCAAGATGAAGTAATGAGACGTCTGCTTCCAGAGAAACTCACCCTGTTTGACCGTATGGTACTTACAGGTGGAGCTATCAACATGGTTGTTGTCTGCACCATTATCATTTGGTACATGGTGATCTAGGAACAACCAACAAATCTGTAACATCATCCCCCTCTATTGGGGGATGATCGTTTAGGGTCTTTACAAAACCGCATTATTAGTGTGCTTTTGCAAGTATTCATAAACAAGAGAGAGGGGCCACAAGAGGCCGTAAAAAGAGGTTATATAACATGCAAAATGAAAATGTAGTAAAAATGGAGCAACCAACCAAGCCAGATCCTCTTCCAACCTACCAGGGGATACTGCTTGCTGTTGACTCTTCGGACCACTCCAACCGCGGCACTACCGAGGCCTTTCAAATGGCTGCGCACTGGGGGGCAAAAATTACGGGCACGCATGTCTATGCTGCCAAACTACATGACATCCGTTTCCGCCAGATGGAGGGAGGTCTGCCGGAGCAGTTTCGTGAGGAGCTGGAGCTGGAGCGTCAACGAGATGTCCACGATGACTTGATCACCAAGGGCCTCTCCATTATTACCGACTCTTATCTGGACCAGGCCGAGGAGCTTGCTGCGGAAAACGAGATTGCATTTGATCGCCGTCCACTTGAGGGGAAAAACTATCGTGAACTGACCCGCGAAACCAATAGTGGGAGGTATGACCTGCTGGTTATGGGGGCACTGGGGCTGGGCGCAATTCGTGGCAGTCGCCTGGGAACAGTAACCGACCGCGTTGCTCGGCGCTCGGAGATTGATGTTCTGGTAATCAAGGAGCCAGAGATAAATCTTGAGCGTGGCCCCATTGTGGTTGCCATTGACGGTTCTGACAGAGCCTATGGTGGATTACTGACGGCTTTCTCCCTGGCAAAAGAGTGGAGCTGCAAGGTTAAGGTGATCTCCGCCTTTGACCCCTACTACCACTACGTAGCATTTAACCGGATTGCAGGAGTTCTTTCCGAGGAGGCAGGCAAGGTATTCAAGTTCAAGGAGCAGGAGAAGCTCCACGAGGAGATCATCGACTCCGGTCTGGCCAAGATTTATCAGGGGCATCTGGATGTGGCAGAATCTATTGCCCGAGATTATGGGGTTGAGATTGAGACCACCCTGCTTGATGGCAAGGCGCACGATGCAGTTGAACGCTATGTCGCCAACGCCCGCCCCTCCCTGCTGGTTATCGGAAAGCTGGGGATTCATGCCGATGATGAGCTCGATATTGGTGGCAACAGTGAGATATTACTGCGCAATGTCGAGTGTGCGGTACTACTGAGCCAGCGCACCTACCGCCCAGAGATTGATGTGGTGGCGGAGACCACCACCTCATGGACAAATGAGGCTGAATCCAGAATGGATAAGGTCCCCTCCTTTGTTCGCAATATGGCCAGAATGGCGATCCTCCGTTATGCACAGGAGCGTGGCCATACCGTCATTACCGAACGAATTGTTGAAGAGGCCACCGCCCAGTTGATGCCGAACCATGCAGAGCAGGCGATGGGAGAGATTGTAGATGCCTACGAGGCAGGCGAACTCAAACGTAAACCGGAAGAAGCTGGAGTCGTCACCGACAAGATCATGCGCTGGGACAGCGATGCCTCTCAGTTACTCATGACGATTGAGGATCTGGCACTGCGCGGCAACCTCAGTATGCGTGCAGAGAAAAAGGCACGTGGAGAGCGCTCCAATCGGGTCAAGATTGAGCATATCCGGCCATTCATCGGCCAAGAAGAGGCTACTGCTACCTCATCCACACTGACATGGGGTGCTGCTGCACTCGCGCGCCTATCCCGTGTTCCCGAGGGGTTCATGCGCGACTCCAGCAGGGATCGCATTGAATCATATGCCCGCGACAACCAGTTGCAAGAGATCACACTGGAAGTCGTCGAAGCGGGATTGGAACAAGCGCGCGAGGCAATGACCGAGGCCATGCAAGAACAATCCTCTACCCCTCCACAGCCAGCAGAGAAAAAAGCGAGCCTCTGCCCCTTTGCCAATCTCGCACAACGCACCTCCCTTCACTGGAGCCCTGAGGCCGAGGCCCGCATGGAACGTATTCCTGAAGGGTTTATGCGCGACCTGACTAAACAGCGAGTCGAGCAGTTTGCAAAAAAACATCGCACCGAAGAGATTACCGAGGCGCTGGTTGAGGAGAAATATAGCGAGTGGGCGGCAGGATCGAAAGAGAAGCAGTCCACCATGGTGTGGGACCCTGCAGCCCGCGCACGGATCAAAAAGATTCCAGACTTTGTCCAGGGCATGGTCGTTCTGGAGGTAGAGCGATGCGCACGGGAGTTGGGGCTCGAGCAGGTGACTCATGCCGCCGTCGACAAGGCCAGTGACGCCTGGGAGATGGGCAGCGGATTCCACTCCGAATCCAATCCGGATCAGTATAAATGAACTGCCACAGCGCCTCGCGCAAAGACGCAAAGCCGCTAAGAAAAGCGTTCAATGGTATTCAATTCAGAATGCCCATTGGCAACGAATTACTACCTACAATCTACTCAGTGATGCAGTACATCTATAGAGCTAAAAAAATCACCCACACAATCAATCACGCACATCCTGCAGAAAAGACGATGAAAGAACCTTTGCCTCTTTGCGTCTTTGCGCGAGGCGCTGTTGCTTTTCCATAATGAACGATCTCTTCCTTCTTGCCATCAACCTGACGCGTCGCTGCAATCTCAACTGCAGCCACTGCTATCTTGATGCAGAGACACTGCAACAAGGGGGCGATGGTGAGTTGAGCACTGAAGAGGTGATCCAGCTACTGGATCAGATTGCCGCCCGCAGTACCGATACCATGGTGGTTCTGACTGGAGGAGAGCCACTGCTACGAAAAGATCTGGAGGCGTTGGTTGCCCATGGATCTCAACTAGGCCTCTCCATCGTCATCGGCACCAATGGCGTTCTGCTAAATGAGAAGCGGGTTAAATCACTCAAGGCGGCTGGCGCAATGGGTGCAGGCATCAGCGTTGACTCTCTTGATCCGGGATTTCATGATCAGTTCCGCGGCTGCCCTGGGAGCTGGGAGAAGACTCTGGCTGGAATGGACGCCTGCCGCAAACACGAACTCCCTTTTCAGGTTCACTTCTCCATCACTGAAGGCAATGCCGAAGAGCTGGAGGGGATGGTCGACTTCACCAAATCCGTTGGTGCCCACCTGCTCAACATCTTTTTCCTCGTCTGCACCGGGCGTGGCGAGAAGATGTCCGACATCACCCCACAACGCTATGAAGCGGCCCTTAACCAGATCATTGCGGCACAACAGAAGCACCCCGACCTAATGATCCGCGCCCGCTGTGCCCCCCACTACAAACGAATCGCCTATCAGAACGATCCCAACAGCCCCGTCACGCGGGCCGAAGGGTACGAGGGTGGTGGCTGTATTGCTGGAACCCACTATTGTCGCATCACCCCGGAGGGTGGTGTTACTGCCTGTCCATATATCCCTGATGAGGAGGGCAATATCCGTCAGCAGAGCTTCCTCTCGATCTGGGATGAGTCAGAGACCTTTGAACAGCTAAGAAATCCAGCCCTCAAGGGAAAGTGTGGAGAGTGCGAATACCAGATACTCTGTGGCGGTTGTCGTGCCCGTCCCAAGGCGCTGGGAGCTGATCTGATGGATACCGATCCATGGTGCTCCTACCAGCCACAGAATGGGAAGATAATCCAGCCTCTCAACTCTACAGAGCAAGAGGATGTAGCCTGGAGTGCGGAGGCTGAAAAACGGCTCGGCCGGGTTCCAGGATTTCTTCGCAAGATGGTCAAGAAGCGTGCCGAGCAACATGTACTGGAACAGGGACTCTCCGAGGTTACCTCAGAGGTGCTGACCGAGCTCTCCAGCAAAAGATTCGGCGCCAACATGCCGAAGCGTCCAGGGCATAAAGATGACAATAATAACGGGGAAATTCACCTTGTCTGGACTGCCGAGGCACAGCAACGGCTCGATGAGACCCCATCCTTCCTGCGTGAAGGGGTACGTGCGGTGGCGGAAGATGTAGCCCAAACCGAGGGGCGACTGGAGGTCAATACCAAACTACTGGATCGACTGGAGGCTGAGGATGAGCCTGGTCGCAGGCTCAACTGGGAGGATGAGGCCGATAATCTGCTTGATGATTTCCTCTCTAACAGGGAGCCACAGGTTGTGATGTTCGTTAAGCCGACACTGGAGACAGCTGCAGAGATGGCGGCAAAGCAGCGCAACTCGATAACTGTAACTGCTGGCGATATCCAGATTATTATTGATACCCAGATTGCCGGAGTTGAGTGGGATCTTGTTGCCCTGAAAAGGGTTGAGGGTGCACCAGAATTTGTTCGTGCCGGAATCAAGAAAGCGGCTGAATTCAATGCGCGTCGGGAAGGGCTGTCCATCATCACTCCTGATGACCTTACCCGTTTTCGTAATCGGGCAATGATGAAGGCGGTACGCAGACTTCGTGGCTTTGGCATGGATGAGCTGAATTTTGATGCTTGGGAGATTGCCAAAAAACGGGTGCCACGCCTGAAAGACAACCCCCAGGCCGAGAAACGTTTTGGAGAAATTCGTACCCACGTTGAGAGCCATCAAGGTGAGAATGGTGAGGGCCTGGGTATTCTGGATCGTGAGATGCTCGACAAGATGAAGGCAGAGCTAAAGAGACCACGAACCTCCAAAAAAGAGGGGGCCAAACAGTGACCAAAAAGGTATTGATTGTTGGTGGCGGTATCTCCGGACTTTCAACTGCATGGTGGTTGAGCCAGGCCGGGATGGAGGTGGAGATCTGGGAGCGTGACAAACGACCCGGAGGAAAGATAAAGACCACCGAGCATGATGGGTACACAATGGAGCAGGCTGCAGCCCTGCTGCTGAACTTCCGTCCCGAGGTTGCTGAGCTGATAGCAAAGAGCGGGCTTGAGAAACTAAAGAGCAGTCGCACCCAACTTGCAGAGCAGAATCGATACCTGTTAAGCAACGGGAAACTCAACTCCATCTCCATGAATATGCAGAGCGTCCTCTTCTCTAAAAGCTGGAGCATGAGAGGACGGCTGAGAATGCTGGCTGAGCCATTTATTCCTCGTGGTGGCAGTGAGAATGAGACGGTTAGCGAGTTTATTACACGCCGTTTTGGTAGAGAGCTTCTGGAAAAGGCGATGGACCCATTTGTCTCCGGAACCCTGGCCTCCGATCCAGATCTGGCCAATGCCGAGGCAACACTTGGAAGACTGACTGCTCTGGAAAAGAGATATGGTAGCCTGACAGCAGGCGCCATGATTCACAAATTCAATCGAAAAAAGAGTGGATGCATTACCGAGACTTTCTCCTTTAAGGGAGGCATGTCTACCCTGGTTGAACAGTTGGCACGACAGTCGGGGATCACCTTCCGTACCAATCTTGAGGCAACAGCAATTGAAAGAGCACCTGGATCAACCAACAACAGCCCGAAATGGCGTCTGTTTGGCCATGACAGGTCATCCCCACAATCCATAGAGATTGAACAGGATGCTCACCATATAATTTTCAGCACCCCGGCAGCAGTAACTGCAACTCTGCTAAGCTCGATATCCCCTGAGGCAAGTCGACTTCTGGACGGGATTGAATATGCCCCCCTCACAGTACTGCACACAGGCTTTGACCGTGGTCAGATTGACCACTCTCTGGATGGTACCGGCTTCCTTACTCCGAAATCCGAGAACACACCATTCAATGGCAATATCTGGATGAGCAGCCTTTTCAACAATCGCGCCCCCGAGGGCAAGATTCTGCTAACCACATATCTGGGCGGTGCACGTCACCCGGAGATCCAGCAATGGAAGAGTGAGGAGATTGTAGAGAGAACTGTTTCTGCTCTTAAACCAATTTTGGGAATTAACGGGGCTCCAGAGATGGTGACACTACACCGCCACCAGGACGCACTACCTCTATACCATGGCAGATATGCTGCACGAGTGAAGCAGATAAAATCGAATATATCATCCTCCCCTGGTATCCATATTGCTGCCAACTACATTGGAGGAGTCTCAGTACGTGACCGTATCGCCCAGGGGCAAATTTTATCAGCGGAGATTCTCAAACAAGAGAACATCTCTCCATCTACTGCATCAGTATCAACCATTCGCTCAATTTGGAGACCATCCGACCACTCGGTGCTTCATACATCATGAGTAATCAGGAAAACATGTATACGGATGCCTTCCCAATTGGAAAGATTTTTCCTTTTGTTGTTGTGGTTGTAGTGCTGATGCTATCTGTCTCTTCAGCTATTGAGTGGTATGCCGATGAGGTATCACTCCCACGCTACTGTGAAAATCCTGAAGAGGCACTACGTTATCTGAAGGCCAATCTACAGGATGAACGTCCAGCTGGAGATGGGGCGCGAAGACCTTATCTGATTGCTGCAAAATTGATTTTTCTGGTCCCCAGAGACGGGGGTGAATCCCTAGACGATTATCTGGATCGTGTTGAACTGGAGATAAGGAGTCGTTGCGGATGACGCTACACCACTACACTCCATCACTGTTAAAGAAGAGCCGCCTGTTAATGCTCTTCCTTTTACCCATGATAGTTGTCCTGTTTGTGGCTGCCACTATCCATTTCTACTCTGATTATGAGGTGCGTGGTAACGCAATCAAGCGAGCTGAAGAGCTAAATATTCACCTTGCCGAGGAGATGATTACAAAAGATATATCGAAGATTGTCTCTGACCTGCTCTTCCTTGCAGAACAGATGGATAACATCATGTTTGTAGACAAGACAGAAATGGCTCAAAAGAAGAGCGACATCAACCAGCTGTTTCTGAGTTTTGCCAACAACAACGGAATATATGATCAGATCCGTTATATAGACGATTCCGGCAATGAGCTTTGCCGAATAAACTACAGTAACAAGGGTGGAATCTCGGTTGCAGATTCAGAGTTGCAAAACAAGTCTGACAGATACTACATCAAAGAGGGGCTCGAACTTCTTGATGGTGAGGTCTACCTGTCTCCTATGGACCTTAATATTGAGAATAACAGCCTGGAGACCCCATACAAACCTGTTATCAGATTTGTCACCCCTATTTACTCATCTTCTGGTGAGCGTCGGGGGATGATCGTACTCAACTATCTTGGTATCGATCTCGTCAACAACTTCAGAAGTGCTGTGGCCTCTATTACGGACAGGGTGCATCTGGTTAACAGTGACGGATACTGGCTAAGCCATAATAATCCGGAAAAAGAGTGGGGATTCATGCTGGGCAATCCTGACAATATTTTCAGTAGTGAGTTTAAAAGTGAATGGAGCCATATTAGTGGCACAAAATCCGGGCAGTTCATTACAGCAAACGGCCTCTTCTCGCATATAACTGTAAACCCTCTCAGGGTTGCCCAGATAAGAGCAGGAACAACTGACCATATAATCAGCACAGATCAGCTAAATAGATATAACTGGAAAGTTATCTCTTACCTGCCAACATCCAACCTTGAGTCCACGCCACTTGGTTTTCTGCAGAAAAACAGATTGCTCTATATAGCAATTCTCTTCTTTATCTCACTACTGTCATTGCTACTCACCAACAACATCATACGCAGAGAGGAACATGAGCTACAGCGGGCAAATGAGCTGCGCTTCCGAGACACTCTTGAAGAGATACATCTTGCCGCACTCACCATTGATCTGGATGGCAACATCCTGTTCTGCAACAACTACCTGCTACACCTGCTCAGAAAACGTCGCAGTGATGTGATCGGAAAAAACTGGTTTGATAATTTTGTTCCTGATGGTGACAGTATAAACGGGATAAAACAGATTCTTGATGGAGAAGATGGCTTGCAGGGGTCAACTTACCATGAGTCTCATATTATTGATTTTCGTGGCAAGAATAGACTGATTGCATGGACTTCAACAACCACTATTAATGATGCAAACCAGATAGAGAGCATCACCTGTATTGGACAGGACATTACTGAGCAGCACCAAACTCGTGAAGAGCTTACCAAGCTGGCGCGTGCTGCTGAACAGAGCCCTGCTGTAATCCTGATTACAGACAGAACTGGCAGAATTGAGTACGTCAATCCAAAATTCACCGAACTCACCGGCTATCTGCCACAAGAGGTAATAGGAAAAAACCCTCGCATCCTGAAATCAGGAGACACCTCTCCAGAAGAGTACAGAGATCTGTGGCAGACAATCAGTAGTGGAAAAGAGTGGCGCGGCATCCTTCATAATAGAAAGAAGAGCGGTGAACTATATTGGGAGTCCGCCCTTATGTCACCAATTCGCAACGAAGATGGTGAGATAACTCACTTCCTCTCCGTTAAGGAAGATATCACTGCACAAAAAGATCTTGAAGAGGAGATTCGGAAACGAAAAGATGAGTTAGCACAAGCCAAGACTCTTGCTGTAGTTGGACGCATGGCCAGCATGGTTGCTCATGATCTGCGCAACCCTCTCTCATCCATCAAAATGGGGCTACAGATTCTCAGCAAAAAAGAGGGCGGAAACGCTGAAGATAGAGAGTTGCATGAAATTGGGCTACAACAGATTCGTTACATGGAGAGTATTCTGGACGGGCTACTCGCATATTCCCGACCAGATGAACTGGATCTCTCCTGGAGCAGCCTTGATAAATTAACCGAGACCGCAATCAATGCCATTCAAAAACAGATCATTGAAAACAGCATTGACGTAATCACCCACTATCCAGCCGGCCTACCCACAATACAGGTCGACAAAACCAAGATGCGTCGTGTATTAACCAACCTGCTAAGCAATGCAATCCATGCGATTACCGAAGCAGCCCCAGACAGACCAAAAATAATCATCAATGCACGCATGGATCTGCATGATGATGGCTCAATCATCCAGCTAGAGATCTGCGACAATGGCACAGGGATAGATGAATCAAACAGAGACGAAATCTTTGAGCCTTTTGTCACCAGCCGATCAAAGGGGACAGGACTTGGGCTGGCTATCGTTAAACGAGTTATTGAACAACACAATGGAACCATATCCATGGAGAGCAATAATGGGGTTGGCACTTGTGTAGTTATTACGCTTCCGGTTACCCACATGAAACATAATATTCCAGATACTGAAGCAGACAGAGCACCGACAACATTCATTAAAACCAAAAAACTTGATGATACGGCTGAAACCACAAGCAAGTCATGACAATTGTCCTTCCGCATATAGATTATTTAGAGAGAGCTGAATTATGGCAAATATATTAATTGTCGATGACGATGAGGCAAGCTGCAGAACCCTTAAACTCCATTTTGGTGCGCAGGGGCACAGTGTTACAACCAGCCACAGTGTTGATAAAGGAATCGCATCCGGATCAGCCCTGCCTCTCCCCCCTGAAATCATTATTCTCGATATTAAGATGCCGGGGAAAACCGGACTGGAGGGGCTACCAGAATTTGTTACTACTTTCCCCAAGGCACACATAATCATGATTACTGCATTTCATGATATGGAGAGCACTATTCAGGCAATGCAGAATGGTGCTGATGACTATATTCATAAACCAATTGATATCGATGAACTTGATCAGTCGATAGCCCGCCTGCTGGCACAAGATGGTCCTACTGAGCAGATGGTTGAACCTGCATCCACATCAAGTAGCCGCTCAACCATGGTTGGCCACAGCAATGTGATGCGAGAGGTTTTCAAGACCATCGGTATGGTGGCACAGAGCCCAGCCACAGTTCTTATTACCGGAGAGAGTGGCACAGGAAAAGAGCTGGTAGCCAATGCTATTCATAACTCTGGAAAGCTTGCAGACGGTCCATTTGTGGCCGTAAATTGTGCTGCCGTTGTCGAAACCCTGCTGGAATCAGATCTTTTTGGTCATGAAAAAGGCTCATTCACCGGCGCCACATCCAAACAACTTGGCAAATTTGAGCTTGCCTCGGGAGGAACCATATTTCTTGATGAAATTGGAGAGCTCTCACCAAACATGCAGGCAAAATTACTGCGTGTACTACAAGAGAAGGAGTTCACTCCAGTTGGTGGCAAGTATCCAATCACCAACAATGCACGTGTTATAGCTGCTACCAATATAGATTTTGATGAGCGGGTTAAAAATGGTGAGTTCCGTGCCGATCTATTCTATCGACTCCAGGTAGTAACTATCCATATTCCACCACTTCGTGAACGCAAGGATGATCTGCTGGATCTGGTACGTAGCCTGCTGGATCGTATCAACAGTGAACTGGGAAGAAATGTAAGCCAGATAAGCATGGAGGTTATCAACTGTTTTCAGCAGTATGATTGGCCCGGGAATATTCGTGAACTGGAAAACCTGCTAACCAAGCTTGTTGCACTATCTCCAGGAGACTCCATAACCCCAGATCTGATACCTGAAAATCTCTGTAGCGGCGCTCTTGCAAGCGACCTTCCGAATCAATCTCTGAACTCAACCCTGCAACGGGCAGAAACAGTCAGTGACCAGGTCAATCGATCTCTGCAAGAGGTTGAGCGAGAACATGTACTGCGCGTTCTGGATGCCACAGGATGGCATAAGGGAAGGGCCTGTGAAATTCTGGGGGTATCTCGCCCACGCCTGAGAAGGCTGATTAGCCAGTATGACATGGAGCCTTAGAGGCTACTCCATGATTGCTCTGGCCACAGTATAGGCCTTGCCCTGCTTGAGTTTTTTGTAGTTCCCAAATACCTCTTTGAAATTACGCTTGATAAAATCACGCAACCCATTGATTGTAACAACCACAATCTGCCCCCCGGGATTCATTCTGGACCTGGCATCACACAATAAAATGGTCAACATCTCTCGACCAACTTTTGCCGGCACATTGGATACAACTGTGTCAAAACGCATGCTCTCTGGTACTTCGCTAAATCCATTGGAGGTATATGCCCGACAGTGACTCATCCTGTTTATTTTGGCATTTTTATTTGCATACTCTACAGCCACATAATCTCTATCCACCATATGAACCTCTCCATCAGGTGCCTGCCCCCCCAGAGCCAAACCTAGAGGACCATACCCACAACCGATATCAATAATTGTCTCATCAGCCTCCACCTCCAGATATTTCAGCAACAGATGGGTCCCATCATCTATCCCTCTTGGGCTAAAAATCCCCCAGGTAGTATTGAATGTAAGTTGGGTACCAAGCAGATTGTCCTGAAATACAAGATCCTGTTTGAGCTCATTAAGCAGTGCGCAATCTTTCTCTCTATCTATACTCATCTCTCCATTTTCTCATCTTGTAACCTTGTCGTCTCGCTTTTCTCTGTGACCATCACCTCTCTGAGGTTATAATGACTAGCTGTAATCACTATATTTTCAAGGATTCTCATCTAATGGAACTCAGTTCTCTCACCGCTGTCTCCCCTGTAGATGGTCGTTATGGGCGTGCAACCACCGCTCTTCGCATGATTTTCAGCGAATTCGGATTGATTCGTCACCGTGTCTTGGTAGAAGTTCGCTGGCTACAGATGCTATCGGCAAATAGTGGCATAGCAGAAGTTCCTCCACTCTCGGAACATGCAGACAATCTTCTTAACCATCTTGTTGACCACTTCAATGAGGAGGATGCACAACGCATCAAGACAATCGAAAGTACAACCAACCATGATGTAAAAGCAGTTGAGTACTTTATAAAAGAGAAGATAGCCGGCAATGATGAGTTGGAGGCAGTTAGTGAGTTTATCCACTTTGCGTGCACATCAGAGGATATAAACAACCTCTCACATGCGCTGATGTTGAGAGAGTCTCGCACTCAATCCATCCTTCCAAAAATGGATGAGATTGTTGATGCCCTTTCAGCACTGGCACATCAGTTTGCCGACGTACCCATGCTGTGTCGTACTCATGGTCAACCAGCCAGCCCCTCAACCATGGGCAAGGAGATTGCCAATGTTGTCTATCGTCTACAGCGCCAGCGTGAACAGCTCACCAAGATTGAGTTTCTGGGGAAGATCAATGGTGCTGTAGGAAACTATAATGCCCACCTTTCTGCCTACCCCGACCTTGATTGGGAGATTATTGCACAGAGCTTTGTAGAATCACTTGGGTTGGACTTTAACCCTTACACTATCCAGATTGAGCCGCATGATTATATTGCCGAGTTCTTTGATGTGATCAGTCGATTCAACTCTATCCTGCTCGACTATAACAGAGATGTCTGGTGGTATATCTCAATGGGTTATTTCAAACAGAAAACCATTGAGGGCGAGGTAGGTTCATCAACCATGCCGCACAAGGTAAACCCGATTGATTTTGAGAATTCGGAGGGAAATCTTGGAATAGCCAATGCCATTATGGGGCACCTTGGGGAGAAACTTGTAATCTCTCGTGGTCAACGTGATCTGACAGACTCAACAGTATTGAGAAACCTTGGTGTAGGTATTGCCCATAGTCTGATCGCCTATAACTCCACCCTGCGAGGCATAGGAAAACTGGAGATTAACGAGGCTCGTCTGGCGGAAGATCTGGATAATACATGGGAGGTTATGGCAGAACCAATTCAGACGGTCATGCGCCGCTATGGGGTAGAGAATCCATATGAAAAACTGAAAGCATTAACCCGTGGACAGGGGATAACGAAAGAGGCTCTGCTAACATTTGTTGACGGGCTGGATATTCCGGAAGAGGCCAGGGAGTCTCTGCGCAAGCTATCTCCAGCAAGCTACATTGGCAACGCGGCAGAACAGGCGAAAAAAGTATAGCCCATGGCAAACCAGTCAAAAGTTGTTGTTGCACTCGATTTTCCCGATGCTGGCAAGGCCCTGGATCTGGCAGGACAACTTGACCCTGCAGAGTGCAGAGTCAAAGTCGGCAAAGAGCTCTTTACCCGCTCTGGCCCGAGGAGTGTAGAGCAGTTGGTAACCATGGGGTTTGATGTTTTTCTTGACCTTAAATATCACGATATCCCAAATACTGTAGCCAGTGCCTGCAGAGCAGCGGCTGACCTTGGGGTGTGGATGGTCAATGTTCATGCATCTGGTGGACGCAAGATGATGGAAGCTGCACGCGATGCTCTTTCCAGCAGGGAGAGTGCACCACTACTTATTGCGGTAACTGTTCTTACCAGCATGGACCGTGGAGACCTTGCCGAAACCGGTCTGGATATTGACCCTGCTAATCAGGTACTCCGCCTGGCCACACTTGCGGAGGAGTCTGGAATGGATGGCGTGGTCTGCTCACCACGAGAGATCTCTCTATTAAGGGGCTCCCTGAGAGATGATTTCTGCCTGATTACTCCAGGAATCCGCCCCGCCGGCAGTGCGCGTGGTGATCAGAAAAGAGTTATGACACCGGCAGAGGCTGTTGCTCTTGGCAGTAACTGGCTAGTCATTGGACGTCCGATTACTGCTGCTGAAGATCCACTTGCCGCACTCCACGCAATCAACACAACCCTACTCCCCTGATACCCCGACAATTGGTTTAATGGTATTCCAGTTGTTACACCCTGGGCACTGCCAGTGCAGGTGGTGTGCCTGAAAACCACAGTGGCTACACTGATACTCTGGCTTCTCCTCCTGTAGCTGCTTGGTCAACATCTGCAGACCATACAGCCCTTCTCTGGCACGATCATCCTCGGCATGTCTCAGATTCAGCTCAATCAGGCGCTCCAAACCACGTACGGACGGTTTGCTCTTCAACTGGTTTACCAGAAACAGCTCTGCCTTTCTATCACCACTCATCAATTGAACCTGCTCAACAGCTGCCAACAACACCGTGGTGCTTGGATGCTTTTTCAACAGATTGGTAAGGTAGCGGATAATCTCCTCCTGATCTCCATCCTGACGATAAAGTTTCAGCAGTGGATGGATAATATTTGGTATATAACTGGCGTTCTGCTGCTCAATTTTCTTGTACTCTTCAATAGCTGCTCCATTTTCCTCCCTAAGAGCAAGAATCTCTGCCCTGATCATGGTAGCTCTAACTGCCAGTGGATCTCGCTTAAGAGCCTGCTCCACCAGATGAAACGCCTCATTCAGGTCTCCTCCAGAACGGGCAATTTCCGCTTTTTCACAAAGGAACTGGGCAATTGTTGCAGCACTGTTTCCATCTTTTTTCTGTTGTCTGTCCAACATATCAATAGCACGATCCCACTCTTTTTCCTGCTGGTAGATCATTACCAACCATTCGTAGGCATCACTCTTGTAAAAGCCAAGATCTATCAGATCAAGAAATGGTTGCTCTGCACGATCAAGCAGACCGGCTTTCATATAGTCCCGCCCCAACTCCAACAGGGCAAGACTGCGTTGTTCGTCGTTAAGGTTCTCACTTTTAATCAGGTTGCTGTGGAGATGGATGGCCTGTGAGGTATCACCCTGTCTGCGGAACAGAGTTCCCAGAGCCAGGTGTGTCTCCACCATGCTTGGATCCTCATCCAGCAGCTTGGAGAAGAGGTCAATTGCCAGGTCCTGCTCCTCATTAATCAGATAGTTTAGGCCGCGAAAGTAGTCTGTAGATAGTGTGGAACAGCGCTGGTCCGTAGCCTGTACCCCACCTTTTCTGGCAAACCACCAGCCAGAGGCTGCTGCAAGCGGCAACAGTGCGAAACCAAGGTATGGAAATAGAGTACTCACTCTACTGCTTTTTTCTCAGCCTTGCGAAGACGAATACGCAGAGAGAGTATCAGTGGCAGTGCAGATAGAACTCCCAGCAGTACGCCAGAGGCCAGGACAATAACTAACAATAGAGAGAGTGGAATCTCGCCCTGCCCAAGATAGTAATCAAACAAGACTGGGGCCGCATTAAGTACGGCAAACAGAGTGCCGAAACCGGCAACCAGCAGGAACAGAATCAGGGTAAGGAAACGCATACAGCCCTTGCTATGGGTGGACTGCTACTGTTGCTTGAGCCAAGCCTCATTAACCCGCTCACGCAGATCCTTTCCAGGTTTGAAGTGGGGAACAAACTTCTCATGCAACTCAACCGATGCTCCGGTTTTAGGATTTCTTCCCATTCTTGCTGGACGGTGGTGAAGAGAGAAACTCCCAAAGCCACGAATCTCGATTCGCTCACCAGATCCTAATGCGTCAGTCATTGATTCGATGATTGTCTTTACCGCCATCTCAACATCGGTATATGCCAGATGCGGAAGTTTTTTGTACAACGATTCAATCAGTTCTGATTTTGTCATAATTCTCCCCGTAAACTACCTATCTAGTCTCGTAACTTGTTAATTATTGGTTGTATGATGTGACTCCAGTGTACCCTTTCCTGACACTGGAGTCACACAAAAACCGCTTGTTACGAGTCCATCTGCTCTTTAATGAGATCACCAATTGTGGTTGATCCCGCCGCCTCCTCCTCTACAGCATTGGCCTCATTGTAATCCTTGATAGCCTTCTCTTCATCAAGCGAGTCTTTCTGCTTGATAGAGAGATTCAAGGTATTTGACTTGCGGTCAACTCCGAGAATTGCGACTTCGATCTCGTCGCCTTCACTCAAATTGGTTCGTGCATCCTCTACACGATCCTTTGAGATCTCGGATACACGCAGATAACCAGTTACATCTTCATTCAATACAATTACCGCACCACGAGCATCAACCTCACCAACTGTACCAGTCACAATAGTGCCTCTTGGATTCTCTGCCACATAAGTGGAGAATGGATTCTGCTCCAACTGCTTGATTCCCAGAGAGATGCGCTCACGTTCTGCATCAATTGCAAGTACAACTGTCTCAACCTCATCACCCTTGGAGAAGTTGCGGATCACATCCTCGCCACTCTCATTCCAGGAGATATCAGAGAGGTGAACCAGGCCATCGATATCCCCCTCAAGACCAATAAAGATTCCAAACTCTGTGATTGACTTGATGTTGCCAACGATACGATCACCCTTCTTGTGAGTAAGAGTAAACAGCTCCCATGGATTGGCCTTACACTGCTTCATACCGAGAGAGATGCGACGACGCTCCTCATCGATATCCAATACCATAACCTCGACCTCATCACCCATTGATACAACCTTGGATGGGTGGATATTCTTGTTGGTCCAATCCATCTCTGAGGTGTGAACCAGACCTTCTACACCATCCTCGATCTCAACAAATGAACCGTAATCAGCAATATTTGTGATCTTGCCGAAGACACGAGTACCTGCAGGATAGCGACGAGCAATATTCATCCATGGATCTTCACCCATCTGCTTGAGTCCAAGTGAAACACGGCTACGTTCACGGTCATAACGGAGAACCTGCACACTGATCTCTTCACCAACATTAACAATCTCTGAAGGATGACGAACACGCTTCCATGCCATGTCTGTAATATGGAGCAGGCCATCAATACCACCCAGGTCAATAAATGCACCATAGTCGGTAAGATTCTTGACGATACCATTGATGTTGACACCTTCTTCCAGAGTCTTGAGCAGCTCCTCACGCTCTGCGCTGTACTCTGCCTCAACCACTGCACGACGTGAAACCACAACATTGTTGCGCTTCTGATCAAGTTTAATAACCTTGAACTCCAGATCCTTGCCTTCAAGATATGCAGTATCGCGAACTGGGCGCACATCAACCAGAGAGCCCGGCAAAAATGCGCGGATATCGTCCAGATCAACAGTGAAGCCGCCACGAACCTTGCCACTAATTACACCAATAACAGTCTCATTAGCATCCAGCGCAGTCTGCAAGCGATTCCACGCCTCCTGGCGTTTTGCTTTTTCACGAGAGAGAATTGTCTCACCATACCCATCTGCAACAGACTCAAGTGCAACCTCAACAATGTCGCCAACAGCTACTTCCATATCACCATTACGGCCACGGAACTGTTCGGCCGGGATTGCTGCCTCGGTTTTTAGTCCGGCATTTACCAGCACTACCTCATCAGTAACATCGATGACAGTACCGCTGACCAATTCGCCATTTTCCATGACAGTTGAACGAAAGCTCTCTTCCAGAAGCTCGGCAAAATTCTCACTCATAATAATTCTTTCCTAAAATATCTACTCAAGAAGATGATCAAGCTAATTCCATTCAGCATCATCAACAGAGCGGTTGGGGTTCAGTCGTCCAGATTCGGAGCTATTTAGAACCCATTAATAAAACAGAAAACACCTGATTTGATTGATGTCTTCCACCGTTACACAGTTACAACAGAGCAGATCTACTCAGCAACCAGACCCTGCTCTGCAGCCAGTCCCATTACTGCGGCAACCACCGACTCTATATCCATCTCTGTTGTATCCAATATCACCGCATCTTCTGCAGGACGTAATGGAGAGGTGGATCGTTCTGAATCTCTGCGATCACGCGCTTCAATCTCACTTTGAAGGGCGCGAATATTAGCATTATCACCCTTCTCGATCAACTGCTTATAACGTCTTTTTGCACGCTCTTCAGCACTTGCCGTAAGAAAAATTTTTAATGCCGCATCAGGAAAAACTGTGGTCCCCATGTCTCGGCCATCTGCCACCACCCCTGGGGGGCGTTCAAAATCACGCTGACGCCTCAACAGTGCCTCACGTACCGCCGGCAGTGCTGCCACTCTGGATGCTGCATCACCTGCTGATTCCGTTCTTATATCGGATGTAACCTCCTCTCCATCAAGCAATACCTCCACACCAAGACCGGAACTTCCAGCCCCAAAGGATACCCCCAGATCTGCCGCCTCAGCAGCCAGCGCATCTTCATCATCAAGTGCAATCTGTTTACGTATTGCCGCAAGCCCCAATACACGGTAGAGGGCACCGCTATCAAGGTAATCCCATCCCAGTCTACCGGCAACTGCCAGTGAGATCGTCCCCTTTCCCGCCCCACCGGGGCCGTCTATTGTTACTACAGAACCATTCCGGGTCATAACTCCTCCTCTATATGAAGTCCTGCTCCAGAGGCCAGGGATGCAAACCCGGGGAAAGACGTATTTACGTTGTCACACCCCTCAATCTCGATTGGTGCCGTGGCCCGCAACCCAGCCATTGCAAATGACATTGAGATGCGGTGGTCATGGTGCGAATAGACAGTCCCCCCACCAATGTTTCCACCCTGAATCACAACTCCATCAGGAGTTGGCCTGGCATCTACCCCCAGAGTAGTTAGCCCATCTGCCATCACCTGTATCCGGTCACTCTCCTTGACCCGCAGCTCCTCTGCCCCGGTAAGAGTTGTCTCTCCATCAGCACAGGCAGCAGCAACAAATAGCACCGGAAACTCGTCAATTGCCAGAGGAACCTGATCCACAGGAATCTCTATTCCATGAAGTGGTGCAGATTGAACCCGAAGATCAGCCACTGGCTCACCACCGGAAATCCTCTCATTCAACACCTCAATATTTGCCCCCATCTCTCTCAGGATATTGATCACCCCGATCCTGGTTGGATTCATCCCAACATGCTGCAGGGTCAAGTCAGACCCATCTGCAATTGAGGCCCCAACCAGGAAGAAGGCCGCCGAGGAGATATCTGCCGGAACATCCACTTTGGTTGCCTTCAGTGAGCCGCCTCCACTAAGGCATACTTTGTTGCTATCTCGTTTTACCTCCACCCCAAAACCGGTGAGCATTCTCTCGGTATGGTCACGTGTGGGGGCAGGCTCGGTAACGCAGGTATCACCATCGGCATAGAGACCAGCAAGCAGGAGTGATGATTTTACCTGAGCACTGGCCATTGGCATCTCGTAATCGATACCCTTCAGCTCTGCACCGCCAGAGATCTGGAGAGGAGCTGTACCATCAGAATTACTTCTGATCTCTGCCCCCATCTCTCCCAATGGATTTATAACCCGCCCCATCGGACGACCCGAGAGAGATTCATCTCCAGCAAGGGTTACATCAAATTTCTGTCCCGCAAGAAGTCCCGAGAGCAGACGCATGGATGTACCGGAATTACCCAGATAAAGCGGGGCATCGGGCCTGGTCAACCCATCCATTCCAACCCCATGTATAGTTACTTTTCCATCGATTGGCCCCTCAATCTCAACGCCCATCTGACGAAATGCATTCAGGGTGGCCAGACTATCATCTCCCTGAAGAAAACCGGAGACTTCCGTAGTCCCCTCTGCCAGAGAACCGAACATGATTGAGCGGTGAGAAATTGATTTGTCCCCAGGAACACGGATTGTCCCCTGCAACCTGCCCCCTGGCTGCACCTTGAATTTTAAACCTGACATCTTGTTCATTACCCTGCTATTAATTTGCGCGAATTATACCCATTCCCCCATCTAATGTATCGTATTACGCAATGCGTGGATGCGCACAACCGGACACCTATGGCAAGGGCATTTTGAAGCGAATAGCGCTATTATTCGCTTCATTTTAAAGTTGATTTTGAAGCGAATAATGATTATCATCGCTTCATGTGGACATGGCAAAATAAAAACTGGCCCAACTTTGAGTTTGATTCAAGTGCTTTTAGTGTGGAAATAGAACACTTTAAACTTAAATCCGCCCGTTTAATGGGAACAGTTGATGCATTGCCTGCTAGTTATCAAACTGATGCTACCGTCTCTTTAATGCTCTCTGAGGCCATTAAAACCAGTGCTATTGAGGGTGAAATGCTAGATCGTGAATCAGTTCGTTCTTCAATTATGCAACTGATTGCGAAAGACTCTACCGCACCCACTCATAAAGATACAAAAGCAGTGGGTGCAGCAGCTCTGATGGTTGATGTTAGAAACGAATGGAATAGCCCATTGAGCGATGAACTGCTCGGCAGATGGCAATCGATGGTTATCACACACCAACCACTAAGCCTAATCACACGCGGAATGTATCGTAATTCACCCGAGCCGATGCAAATTGTTGGCGGTCATTATGGTAAAAGGCGAGTCTATTATGAGGCACCGCCTGCAGAGCATATTTACGAAGAGATGGCAGTAATGCTCACTTGGTACAATAGCACCTCTCTTCCTGGGCCTATTCAGGCTGCGGTTGCGCATGCATGGTTTGAGATTATTCACCCTTTTGATGATGGGAATGGGCGTGTTGGAAGGGCCATTGCCGACCATGCACTTTCTCAATCTCTTAACCAGTCAACACTCGCCTGTCTTGCAACGGCCATAGAACATAACCGTAAAGAGTATTATTCACAGTTGCAAAAAATATCATGCGGCAACCTCAATCTAAATGAATGGATTGAATTTTTTATCTCTGAAATTAACAGTGCTCAAGATATTGCCAAAACAGAGGTTGATTTTGTTTTGGGAAAAGCACGGTTCTGGGAGAGGCATAAAACTGATCTAAACAAGAGGCAGATCAAAATGATCAATCGAGTATTTGCCGAAGGGACGAAAGGTTTTGAGGGAGGCATAAGTACTAAAAAGTACGAGACTATCTGTCACTGCTCCAGAGCGACAGCTTATCGTGACCTCTCTGCACTGTTAAAAACAGGGGCCATCGAGCAGTTGCCAGGTGGAGGCAGAAACTCCAGGTATCAGTTGGCACCCTTTTCTACGGGACGCGCCTTGAGGCCGTAGAAACATGGCCCGAAGGTGGTGAATTAAGTGTATTCAGTAAACTGTCACCGTAATTGCTGCTATTAATTTGCGCGGATTATACCCGCTCCCTCTTCTATTCGTAGTGTTCATCCCGTGCCTGTTTGGCACGTGAAAACAGCTCCTGTAGTGATGCCCCATCTTCAGATCTGACCATCCTCTTTACCTGATCAAGCTCATCCTGAAATAGATCTATTGCCTGTAACAGGTGTTCTCTATTGGCCAGGGATATATCACGCCACATGGTTGGGTTGCTGGATGCAATGCGGCTGAAGTCACGAAATCCACCTGCGGCAAAGCGGAAGATCTCGCTATGGGACTCTTGCCTGGCAAGTGAATCTACCAGGGCGTAGGCGAGCAGGTGAGGGAGGTGGCTGGTTGCAGCCAGCACCTTGTCATGGTGCTCAATGTTCATCTCTACAACATCTGCACCTGTTGCCTGCCACATTTCCGTTACAACACGAAGTGCCTCAGGATCGCTATTCTCAAGTGGGGTAAGAATTACTCGACGATCTTGATATAGATCGGTGAGTGACGCCTCTACCCCGCTTCTCTCTGTACCTGCAATTGGGTGGCCGGGGATAAAGCGTACAGGAACAGCTCCAAAAACGGTTCTGGCATCCTCAACAACACTACCCTTTACACTCCCCACATCAGTAATTATCACCTCAGATGAGAGGTGATCAGCCATCTCTGCAAAGACCGAGCGCATGGATCCAAGTGGGGTTGCAACCACAACCACATCTGCACCCGTTACCGCATCGGCTACAGTTGTCGCAATCTCATCAATAACTCCCAACTCAACTGCCCGCTGCAGATTTTCCCGGTCTCTTCCATAACCAACAACCTCAGCCACCACATTCTGACCGCGAAGTGCGCGCACCAGTGACCCCCCAATCAATCCAACCCCAATCAGTGCAAGACGCTTGATCATTGCTGCCCCCTCAATATTTTGGTCAACACCTGCAGGCAACGACTGTTCTCGTCAGGCAGGCCAATGGATATTCGTAGATGGTTAGCCATTCCATAGTTACCGACAGGGCGCACAATCACTCCCTCTCTCTGCATGGCATCAAAAACTGGCATTGCCGACTGTCCAATATCAACCGAGACAAAATTACCTGCTGATGGAATCCATTTCAGACCAAGCTGATCAAATCCCTGCTCCATCTTTCTCATCTCGATTCGATTCAACTCAACCCCCCGCTGAATATGGTCCTGGTCATCAAGAGCAGCCATTGCTGCCGCCTGGGCCAGAGTATTCACATTGAATGGCTGACGCACACGGTTTAGCAGATCAGCAATGGTCTCACTGGATAGTGCATAACCTATTCTGTAGCCGGCCAGGCCATATGCCTTGGAGAATGTACGGGTCACTATCAGATTGGGAAATTGGCCCAGCCAGAGAGAGCTGTCTGGATAATCATCATCTTCCACAAACTCTATATAGGCCTCATCAACCACCGCCACCACATCCTGTGGTAGCTGTAATAAAAAGCTGTGCAGTGCATCACTATCAACCCAGCTGCCTGTTGGATTATTGGGGTTAGCTATCCAGACAACACGAGTATCGTCCCTGACAGCACCAGCCATTGCATCCAGATCATGTCCCCACTCCTTTGCCGGGGTTACAACCGAGGAGGCACCAACAGCCTGGGTGGAGAGCGGATAGACCGCAAAGGCGTGTTCAGACATGACCGCAGAACGCCCCTCGCCAAGAAATGTTCTGGCAATCAGATCCAACACATCATTAGACCCATTACCGACAGTTATCTGCGCAGGATTGCATTCATGGTGCTGAGCCAGTCGATCTCGTAACTCAACAGCTCCGCCATCGGGGTAACGAGACTGCTCGCCAAGTACGCTGGAGACGGCCTCCGTTACCTTGGCAGACGGCCCCAACGGGTTTTCGTTGGATGCAAGCTTGATGATTGCAGACTCATCCATTCCAATCTCACGAGCCAGCGTGGAGATTGGCTTGCCTGGCTGGTATGGGTTGATACCCTGAACTCCAGACATGGCATATTCATGGATGTCACAAGTGGCCATTGTAAACTCTGTTACAGGATAGCCTTGGGGTACGCCCCCAAAACCCGGAACATGGTTGCATTGGATTCCAGTTTTTCCAGGGCATCCTTTACATTCTCATCCTCCGAGTGCCCTTCAAGATCAACAAAGAAGAGGTAGTCCCAATTGCCACGACGTGACGGGCGAGATTCGATTCTACTCATTGAGACCCCGTTTTCCGAGAATGGCGAGAGCAAATCATAAAGTGCTCCCGGGCGATTACTGGTAGAGACCAGCAGAGATGTCTTGTCGTTGCCGCTGGGGCGAGGAGACTGTTTTCCTATCACCAGAAAACGGGTGGTATTGTCCGGCTCATCCTCGATATTGTGTGCCAAGATACCAAGCTCATAGATCTCTGCGGCGACCTCACCTGCTATTGCTGCAGCCCCCTTCTCCTCTGATGCAAGACGGGCAGCCTCTGCATTACTGGAGACCGGAACCTGCTCAACTCCGGAAAGGTGCGCCTCCAGCCAGTCCCGACACTGTGCCAGAGACTGTTGATGCGAATAGATGCGTACTACATCATCCAGATTTTCCAGCTGACTCATAAGGTGGTGGTGAATTCTAAGCTCCACCTCACCATTGATCTGCAGTGGTGAATTTATAAACATGTCGAGGGTATGGGTGATCACCCCTTCGGTAGAGTTTTCCACCGGGACCACACCATAGTTGGCCTCACCAGATTCCACATCATGAAACACATCAGGAATGGCTCCCAGTGGAACTGTTGTTACTGACTTACCAAACTGTTTCAGTGCCGCTGCCTGAGTAAAGGTTCCCCTTGGACCAAGAAAGGCGATACGCATCGGCTTCTCCAGAGCTAGACAGGCGGACATGATTTCACGGAAGAGGCGCGCCATCTCCTCGTCGCCCAACGGCCCCTGGTTACGCTCCATCACCAGAGATAGAACCTGCGCCTCTCGCTCCGGCCGGTAGAAATCAACTGTGCCTCCAGCCGAATCTTCTGCAGACAACTTTACCTCCGCCACCTCCTGGGCAAGCTCTGCTCGTCGACTGATCATCTGCTGAATCTGCTGATCCAGTTGATCAATCTCCTGGCGAATCTCTCCGAGTCTCTTCTCTCCGTCCATTGTGCCCCCAATCAGTTAAATAATACGAACCGACAAAACCCCCTCAATAGCTCGAATCTTCTCCTCAACATCATCCATATCTCCATCAACATCAAGCAGGTTGTATGCGATCTCATCTCTCGACTTGTTCATCATATCAACAATATTGATTCCAGCATCTGCCAACAGTGAGGTTATCTGCCCCACCATGTTTGGAACATTGGAGTTCGCTACTGCAATCCTCGCTGAACCTGCCCGTGGCATCTTCATCTCAGGGAAGTTGACCGAGTTGGTGATGTTTCCATTCTCCAGGTAGTCCTTGACCTGATCTGCAACCATGATGGCACAGTTGTCCTCTGCCTCTGCAGTAGATGCTCCCAGATGTGGCAGACAGACTACTCGGGGATGATCCTTGTTCTCATTGGTAGGGAAGTCATTAATATACGCATAGACCTTACCAGAATCCAGGGCCTCCAGAACAGCAGCATCATCAACAATGCCGCCGCGGGCAAAGTTCATTATCACAACGCCATCTTTCATGATCTTGAGGCGATCTTCGTTGATCATGTTCTTTGTCGCATCAATCAACGGAACATGAAAAGTGATGAAATCGGCCTCTGTCAGAAGCTCGTCCACACTGTGGGCACGAACCGCTTCGGAGGAGAGATTCCATGCGCTCTGAATTGTTACTGATGGATCATAACCGATAACCTTCATTCCCAGCGAGATTGCCGCATTGGCAATCTGCACCCCAATAGCACCCAGACCAATTACCCCGAGGGTACGTCCGGGCAGCTCAAAACCGACATATTTTTTCTTCCCTGCCTCGACATTTTTGGCAATGGAGGCATCATCTCCTTCGAGATTCTTTGCATAATTCCACGCCTGGGCAATATTACGACTTGCCATCAACATGCTGGAGATCACCAGCTCCTTTACCGCATTGGCATTTGCACCAGGGGCATTAAATACCGGAATTCCATGCTCAGTCATCTTCTCGACCGGAATATTGTTCACCCCGGCACCAGCACGACCAACCGCTTTCAGGGTCTCAGGGATCTCCATATCGTGCATTTTGTAGGAGCGCAGCAGGATTGCATCCGGATGCTGGATCTCGGAGGCAACCTCATAGTTGTCACGTGGCAGACGATCCAGCCCAGCCACAGATATATTGTTTAGTGTAAGAATCTTGTTCATTGTCTATCCCTGATCTTTCTCGAACTCTTTCATGTACTCGACAAGTGCATCCACACCTGCCTCGGGCATTGCATTATAGATACTGGCACGCATGCCGCCAACAGAACGGTGCCCCTTCAGAGTGACCAGGCCACGCTCCGCAGCACCACTCAGGAATGCGCCATCCAGCTCCGCATCGGCCAGAGTAAACGGAACATTCATCCATGAACGACCATTTTTCTCTACCGGATTACCATAGAAATCGGAACCATCAATAGCGGCGTAGAGTTTTCCAGCCTTACGCTCATTGATCTCTCCAATTGTAGCCAGCCCACCCTGCTCCTTGATCCACTCAAAGACCAGACCTGCCATATACCAGCTGTAGGTTGGTGGGGTGTTATACATTGAGCCAGCCTTTACGTGGGTCGCATAGTCAAACATCGCCGGGGTACCACCCAGGGTCTCGCCAACCAGATCCTCACGGACAATCACAATAGTTAGTCCTGCAGGGCCGATATTCTTCTGTGCCCCAGCATAGATCACTCCATACTTTGATACATCCATAGGGCGAGAGAGGATAGTAGATGACATATCTGCAACCAGAGGCACATCGCCAGTCTCTGGAACATAGTCAAACTCCACACCGCCAATAGTCTCATTGGGAGTGTAGTGGACATATGCCGCATCGGCATTCAGTTTTAATGACTCCGCTGTTGGAACCGCCGTGAAACCACCCTCTGAGGTATCAGCTGCCAGATTCACACTACAGTAACGGCCTGCCTCGGCAACAGCCTTCTTTGACCACATTCCGGTATTGAGGTAATCAGCACTCTCCCTGCCACGCAACAGATTCAGTGGAACCATTGCAAACTGGCTGGATGCGCCACCCTGCAGGAATAGCACCTTGTAGTTTTCTGGAATTGCCATAACCTCGCGCAGGTTAGCCTCTGCCCTCTCTGCAATGGACATGTAATCTTTGCCGCGATGGCTCATCTCCATCACTGACATTCCTGCATCACCCCACTCCAGCATCTCCTGTTGTGCGCGCTCGATAACTGCAGTCGGCAGCATTGCCGGACCTGCACTAAAATTGTAGCTTCTTGCCATTATCTATCTTCCTTGCCTATATCATCAATTGTGGCCACCGGTGGCGGCCGTTACTCATCTTCACTATTCTCTACTGCCTCTTCCGCTTCTTCCACCTCACTCTCCTCAACACGCTCGATCCCGACCAACCTCTCATCATCTCCCAGACGAATAAGGGTTACACCCTGGGTATTGCGCGCCAAAACGGAGACCTCGGACACACGGGTACGAACCAGCACACCGCCACTGGAGATCATCATGATCTCCTCTCCCTCATCAACCTGAACCGCACCTACAACAGCACCATTTCGTTCTGACGTCTGAATTGAGATCACCCCTTTGGTTCCCCTGCCCTTGCATGGGTACTCCTCCAGCGAGGTGCGCTTGCCAAACCCATGCTCGGTTGCAGTCAAAACATGACTCCTTTGTGGAACCAGTAGTGAGATAATGCGCTCACCGACATTGAGCCGCATTCCCTTGACCCCGCGCGCTGTACGTCCCATAGCCCGCACTGTCGACTCAGGGAAACGAACCGCCTTGCCACCGCTGGCAAAGAGCATAATGTCACTACTCCCGCCAGTCAGCTCTACCCCAACCAGCTCATCATCATCCCTCAGCTCTACAGCAATGATGCCTGCAGTTCTGGGGCGTGAAAATGCGGTCAGAGGTGTCTTTTTAACAATACCGCTTGTGGCCGCCATGAATATGAACTTGTCTTCACTATATTCCCTCACTGGCAGGAATGCGGTAATACGCTCCCCATCCTCCAGCGGAAGCAGGTTGTTGATCGGTTTTCCACGAGCCGTGCGTCCAGCCTGCGGTAACTGATACACCTTCAACCAATAGAGACGTCCTCTGGTTGAGAAACAGAGAATGGTGTCATGGGTATTGGCAACAACCAGCTTGTCAACAAAGTCCTCATCCTTTATCGCTGCCGCCGTCTTGCCACGACCACCTCGGCGCTGTGCGCGATAATCTGCAACCGGTTGCGCCTTGACGTAGCCACCATGAGAAAGAGTAACAACTACATCCTCCTCACTAATCAGATCCTCCAACGAGAGATCTACCTGAGTCTGCACAATCTCGGTCTTGCGCTCATCTCCATATTTGTCCCGCATCTCTACCAGCTCTTCACGGATCACCTCCATAAGGCGATCAGGATTGCGCAAGATATTGAGCAGCTCTCCAATCTTCTCCAGCAGGGCCCTGTACTCATCCAGAATTTTCTCCTTCTCCAGCCCGGTAAGGCGGTGAAGTTTAAGATCAAGAATTGCCTGCACCTGCACTGGAGAGAGGTGATATAGATCATCAATCAGACCATAACCATCAGCCAGCCCCTCGGGACGGGTATCTGCAGCATCGCCACGATCCAGCATCTCCACCACGATTCCTGGCGGCCACCCCTGCGATCCCAGCTTCTCTCTGGCTTCAGCTGGTGTTGCTGATGATTTGATCAGCGCAATAATAGGGTCAATATTGGTTAACGCAATCGCCAACCCCTCCAGTACGTGGGCACGCTCACGTGCCTTGCGTAGCTCAAATATAGTACGACGAGTTACTACCTCGCGGCGGTGACGAATGAACACCTCAAGCGCCTGCTTCAGATTGATCAGACGAGGCTGACCATCAACCAACGCCACCATATTGATGCCGAAGACATTCTGCATAGCAGTCTGCTTGAAGAGGTTGTTGCGAACGACGTCCGCCACCTCTCCCCTCTTCAGCTCAATCACCATGCGCATGCCATCCTTATCGGACTCGTCACGCAGGGCAGATATTCCGGTCAACTTCTTCTCGCGCACCAGCTCACCGATACGCTCCAGCAGTCTCGCCTTGTTGACTTGGTATGGGAGTTCATCAACTACCAGGGTCTGCTTCTTCCCCTCTTCACCCTCAATATGGGTGCGCGCACGCAAATATATACGACCACGGCCCGTCTTGTAGGCCTCATGAATCCCCTTGACCCCATTGATAATAGCCCCTGTCGGGAAATCTGGTCCAGGAACATGCTCCATCAATCCAGCAATATCCAGCTCCGGATTATCAACCAGTGCTATTGTTGCGCTAACCACCTCAGTCAGACTATGGGGAGGAATCTTGGTTGCCATCCCTACTGCAATTCCCTCAGAACCGTTGATCAGTAGATTTGGCAGACGGGTCGGAAGGATGGAGGGCTCATGCTCACTCTCATCGTAGTTGGGGGTAAAATTGACAGTCTCCTTATCCAGGTCAGCCAATAGATCATGGGCGATCTTTGACATCCGGATCTCGGTGTAACGCATTGCGGCAGCGGAGTCACCATCCACCGAACCGAAGTTACCCTGACCATCAACCAGCATGTAACGTAGCGAGAATGGCTGCGCCATACGGACAATCGTATCGTAAACCGCGGTATCACCATGAGGGTGGTACTTACCAATTACGTCACCGACAATGCGGGCCGATTTCTTGTAGGATTTATTCCAGTCATTCCCCAGCTCATGCATCGCATAGAGCACTCGACGATGGACAGGTTTAAGGCCATCTCTGGCATCTGGGAGCGCACGCCCGACAATCACGCTCATGGCGTAGTCAAGGTACGACTGCCGCATCTCCTCCTCGATGTTTACAGGGAGGACTTCCTTTGCAAATTCAGTCATTTAATATTAAACGGTATGAGTTGTGAACAGCCACAAAGAGACGGTTTATCCCGCTCTTTTCAAACCGTGAATTGTAACAGAATCAGGCGGAAAATAGTGCCTCAATTTTCTCTCTTGTGGGATTCTCCACCACCCCTCTCTCGGTCACAATCACATCCACCAACTCAGCCGGGGTCACATCAAAAACAGGGTTCCAACCGGCTGCTCCCTGCGCTGCCATGCGCCCCCCACTACAGGAAAAAAGCTCCTCGGCCTCACGTACCTCTATCGGGATTTCATCACCCGAGACAACATCCCTGTCTATGGTAGAGGTTGGGGCAACTACCATGAACTTAACCCCGTGGTGGCGGGCTGCTATAGCAGTTGCGTAGGTGCCAATCTTGTTGGCAACATCCCCATTAGCTGCAATTCTGTCAGAGCCAACCACCACCCAATCCACCTTGCCATGTTTCATCAGCCAGGATGAGGCGCCATCTGCCAACAGAGACACCGGTATATCATCCTGTAGCAGCTCCCAGGCGGTGAGTCGTGCCCCCTGCAGCCAGGGTCTGGTCTCATCCGCAAACACCGCCTGCAGGCGATTTTCGCTCCATGCCGAACGGATAACCCCCAGTGCCGTCCCGTAACCCCCAGTTGCCAATGCCCCTGCATTACAGTGGGTCAATACCCCACTTCCCGGGTTGATATAGGCGGCACCGAGCCCGCCCATTGTTTTGCAGGCATCAATATCCTCCTGATGAATAGCCTCAGCCTCTGCAGTCAGTGACTGAACCAGGGTATTCTTGTCACCATCAAGCAGAGGACGCATACGCTCAATCGCCCAGTGCAGATTGATTGCCGTAGGTCTGGCCTGTGCCAACATCTTCAGATCACTATCAAGATCCGCCCTCCATCTCTCTCCAGATGATGCGAGCCGATTTTTTGTCGCCAGAACCACGCCATAGGCGGCTGTTACCCCGATTGCCGGCGCCCCTCGAACCACCATGTCCCGTATTGCTACTGCAACCTCATCTACATCCTGATACTGAATATACTCCTCCTGCAGCGGCAGAATTCTCTGGTCCAGCAAGATCAACTGACCCCCATCCCACTGAATTGCTGGTGACTCCTTTCTATCCATCATCATCTCTTTCTTCCTTATGACTTGTATTTTTCTATCCAGGCCGTAATCTTACCCGGATGCAAGCTATTGATACATTAATTCATGCAGAATGGATCATCCCCATTGAGCCTGATGAGACCATTCTGGAGAACCATGCGGTTGCTATCCATGATGGGTTAATACTTGAGCTACTAACAAGCGAACAGGCGCGCGCAAAATACAGTGCGACCCAGAGTTTTGACCTGGAGAGACACGTATTGATGCCGGGGCTGATCAATTCCCATACTCATACAGCGATGTCCCTGTTACGAGGGATTGCTGATGATCTTCCACTTATGACCTGGCTCCAGGAACATATCTGGCCGGCTGAACAGAAATGGGTAAGTGAAGATTTTGTACGTGACGGCAGTGAGCTGGCGATGGCAGAGATGCTGCGTGGAGGCACAACCTGCTTCAATGACATGTACTTCTTCCCCGAGGTGACTGCAAACAGCGCTGCCCAATGCGGTATTCGTGCAGTAATCGGCCTGATTGTCATCGATTTTCCAACTGCCTGGGGTGACGGCCCCGATGAATATCTTGAGAAAGGGCTTAAAATACATGACCAGTATCGAAACTCCCCACATATTCATACTGCATTTGCCCCACATGCACCATACACAGTATCTGATGCACCCCTGAAGAGAATTCAGATGCTTGCAGAGGAGTTGGACATACCCATCCACATGCATATTCACGAGACAGCCCATGAGGTAGATGAGGCAACTGAACAATCTGGCATGAGACCTCTGCAACGGCTACACAATCTTGGGCTATTAGGGCCACAACTGACTGCTGTTCACATGACTCAGCTCAATGATGACGAGATCAAGCTGCTTGCAGAGTATGGTGCCAGTGTAGTCCACTGCCCGGAATCAAATCTAAAGCTTGCCAGTGGTTTCTGCCCGGTTGATAAATTGATGAAGGCAGGGGTAAATGTTGCACTGGGTACAGACAGTGCCGCCAGCAACAATGATCTGGACATGCTGGGTGAGGCACGAACTGCCGCCCTGCTCTCCAAAGGCGTCTCCCTTGATCCCACATCTCTGTCTGCCCATCAGACACTAAAGATGGCAACACTGAATGGCGCCAAGGCACTTGGGCTTGGAAAGATCACCGGCTCCATAGTTGCTGGAAAGGCGGCTGACCTTATTGCCGTTGACCTCAGTGCACTGGAGACTAACCCCATATACAATGTCGCTTCCCAGCTGATATATTCTGCCAATCGTAACCAGGTTCGTGAGGTTTGGGTCAATGGAGAACACCTGCTAAGAGGCGGAGATCTGGTCACCCTGGACCAGGAAAAACTGAAACAACAAGCCATGGAGTGGCAAGGTAAAATAGATCAATGACAACTGTTGCAGACAATGTAGATAGTGAAGAGATTGCCAAATTTGAGGCCCTGGCTCACCGCTGGTGGGACCGGGACAGCGAATTCAAGCCACTGCATGAGATAAATCCACTGCGCCTGGACTATATCGAGCGCTACACCCCAATCAATGGGATGCGAATTCTCGATGTTGGCTGCGGTGGCGGAATTCTCTCAGAGGGGATGGCTCGGGCTGGGGGGACGGTAACCGGTATTGACATGGGAGAGGCTCCGCTCTCTGTGGCAAGACTGCACCTGCTGGAGTCAAAACTGGATGTTGATTACCAACAGATCACAGTGGAAGAGCTGGCAGAAAAAGAGCCAGGAAATTATGACATAGTCACCTGCATGGAGATGCTGGAACATGTCCCCAACCCTGCCTCCGTTGTGGATGCCTGTAGCAGGCTGGTAAAGGCCGATGGCCACCTCTTCTTCTCCACCATCAACCGCAACCTGAAATCCTACATGATGGCCATAATAGGGGCAGAGTATATTCTCAACCTTCTCCCCAAGGGCACTCATGACCATGACAAGTTCATCAAGCCAGCAGAGCTGGAGCAGTGGGCCCGCGCGGTAGACCTCTCCATGGATGACCTTACCGGCATGAGCTACAACCCACTCACCATGACCTACTCACTGGGTAAAAATGTGGATGTAAACTACTTTGCCCATGCCCGTCCTCTCGGCAGTTCATGATCAAAGCTGTTCTCCTGGATCTTGACGGCACCCTTGCCGATACTGCGCCTGATCTCGCCTATGCTCTGAATCAGGTACTAATCCAGAACAACAGGAAGCCACTACCGCTATCCGACATCAGGGAGGTGGCCTCCCATGGCAGTGCTCCCCTCATATATCTTGGTTTTGGTGACCAGCTGGAAGAGCAGATATTTGAGGCGCATCGTCAACAACTACTGAACATCTATAGTGAAAATATCGCTCGTGAGACCACCCTTATGGGGGGAATGGAGGATCTTCTGCTGCATCTGGACAGACAGAATATTCCATGGGGGGTTGTCACCAACAAACCTGCCCGCTTTACCGATCCGCTGATCGAACAACTTGGGCTCTCTCAGCGTGCCTCGTGCATCATCAGTGGAGATACGACAGACAGCTCAAAACCGCATCCAAAACCACTTCTCCATGCCTGTGAGTTACTTAATCTCTCACCAGAGCAGTGCATCTATGTTGGAGATGCCAGCCGTGATATCGAGGCTGGAAACAGGGCAGAGATGACTACAATTGCCGCACGCTTTGGCTATCTCAGCAGTGATGACAAGATTACAGAGTGGTGCGCTGATGGCATTATTGACCACCCGTCTGAAATACTGAACTGGCTATCCCAATGAGTGAAATCATCCTGACCATAATCCTCGCCATCCTGCTTGCAGTCTCCCTCTATCTCTGGCGCAAGGCAGAGCACAATAGAGATGAAAACAGGCAGCTACGTGCGGAGAATGCCAGACTTGAGGCCGTTCTGGATAGTGAACGGAAACATGTAGAGGAGAAGATAAGCCACGCCCGCAGCAAAAACCGCGATGAACTGAACCAGGTAATTAATGATCTAACTGCAAAAGCATTAAAGAACAATAGCGAGTCATTTCTTAAACTGGCAGAGGAGTCTCTGGCAAAACACCACACTCAATCGGATAGTGAACTAAAACAGCGTCAACAGGCCATTGATACCCTTCTGAAACCAATCAAGGAGACTCTGGAAAAGAGTGACAAACAGCTGCGTGAGATAGAGAAGGAGCGCAAAGAGCAGTATGGCTCTCTCACCCAACACCTAAAAAGCATAACCCTGACCCAGGAGCAGCTACAGCAAGAGACCCGCAACCTGGTTCAGGCCCTGCGTCGCCCCGAGGTTCGTGGACAGTGGGGAGAACTTACCCTCAAACGGCTGGCAGAGCTGGCAGGAATGGTTGAACATGCAGACTTTATAGAGCAGGAGCAGATCGATGGAGAGGATGGCATACTCCGTCCAGACATGGTCATCCATCTGCCCGATCATCGAGCCATTATTGTTGATGCCAAAACCCCACTGGATGCATACATAAATGCAACCGAGGCCGCCACAGATGCGGAGCGTGATCAAGAGCTGGGGCGCCACACCAGAAATGTGCGCAAACGGATCAAGGAGCTGGCAGCCAAAAGCTACTGGTCGCAATTTGACGAGAGTCCCGATTTTGTAGTCCTCTTTATTCCCGGGGATCAATTTCTCAGTAGTGCCCTGGAGCGGGACCACACCCTGCTGGAAGATGCCCTCAAGGAGAAGGTGATTCTTGCCACCCCAACCAGCCTGGTTGCCCTGCTTCGTGCAATATCCTTTGGCTGGAGGCAACAAGAGGTCGCCAGAAACGCTGAAACCATCAGGGAAGTAGGGGTACAGCTCTATGATCGCCTTGCCGTATTCAGTGGCCACCTTGCAAAAGTTGGAAAAAATCTTGATGGCAGTATTGATGCATTCAACAAGGCGGTTGGCTCACTGGATCGAAACCTGTTTTCCAGTGCTCGCCGTTTTATAGAGATGGGAATTCACCCCAAAAAAGAGATAACCGAACCTGCCCAGATTGAGAAACTGGCACGATCACCAAAACTTCTTGAAGAGGAGCAGAAGAATCCCGAGGAGCAAACAGGGAATCAGGTAGAATAACGCGCCATTATGGACAAGAACTACACCCCAAAACCTGACCTGCTGGATGGCCGCACCATTCTTGTTACCGGAGCAGGAGATGGTATTGGTCGCGCTGCTGCAGAAACGTTTGCCGCCCATGGTGCAACTGTCCTGCTTGTAGGACGCACCCTGTTTCGCCTGGAAGATACCTATGACGCCATTGTATCGGCGGGAGACCCACAGCCATACATCTTTCAGATTGACTTTGCCCAGGCCACAGAGGACGACTTCAAAGGACTTGCCAGAGGTATTGGCCAGGAGATTGGCAAACTTGATGGACTACTCCATAACGCTGCCCACCTTGGTGACCTCAGCCCTATCGAACACTTCACCCTCAAACAGTGGGAGAGAGTATTTCAGGTTAATGTTACGGCAGAATTTCTTCTGACCAAACACTCATTACCGCTACTCAGAGAGTCCAATGATGCATCCATAATATTCACCAGCTCCGGGGTGGGAAAAACTGGTCGCGCATATTGGGGAGCATACGCAGCATCAAAATTTGCCAACGAGGGGATGAGTCAGATCCTTGCTGATGAGCTGGAACAGGACGAGATCAGAGTAAACACCATTGATCCCGGAGTTGCCAGAACCGTAATGAGGGCCAAGGCATTTCCCGGTGAGAACCCAAACAATAACCCAAAACCAGAGGAGCTAATGGGAGCCTATCTATACCTGATGGGTCCAGACAGCAACGGAGTGACGGGACAACGTCTTGATTCCTGGATAACCGATAACGAATAATTGATATTTTCCGCTTTTTGCAAACTTTCGGTTGACAACTTAATAAGAATTAGCTAATATAGTACACAGATTGTCGAGTGACTAGAGACACTCCAATCTATCTATAACCTACATACTCCTCCTTTGGTGGTTATAGCTATTGCCACAGACACTCAGGTGATCTGTGGCTTTTTTATGAAAGTTTTGTCTGTCTCTTCGGTTGATGACTAGCCAGCCACCTCCTCCTCGGTCTGCGCTACGAGAGCGGAGAGACAGACACCTAATTTATGAAAAAGGTGAGCTACTTCAAAAACTGCAGTACACGACCACGATCCTCATGGCCATAAAAAAGCCAGCAACACCGAGGAGGAGGTGGGTTGCTGGCTACACTCAAACTCATGAGAAGTATCTATGTTCCTTGAGCTACCAAGATGCTACCCCCCCCCCCC
>JACKQG010000298.1_pt1 | contig 73106 bp, 65 predicted proteins | sample 8237621 | NCBI WGS metagenome assembly JACKQG01 (sample SAMN15677084, study PRJNA649215) | marine metagenome | biome: marine; feature: Black Sea; material: saline water; isolation source: suspended particulate matter (SPM) from the Black Sea western gyre | collected 2013-06-09/2013-06-10 | depth... | reverse complement strand
GCCAGCACCCTCGAAGGCATGCAGCGCCAAGGCTTCAACGTCACCCATGTCTACGGTTTGACGGAAACCTACGGTCCCGCCGTTATTTGCTCCTGGCACGACGACTGGAATGAAAAACCCATCGAGGAACAGGCCGAACTGAAATCCCGCCAGGGCGTGAACTATCACATGCTCCAGGGCGTCAGCGTGATGAACCCGGATACCATGAAACCGGTGCCCCGGGACGGTGAAACCCTGGGTGAGGTGATGTTCCGGGGCAACGTGGTGATGAAGGGATACCTGAAAAACAAGGACGCCACCGAAGCGGCGCTCAAGCAGGGGTGGTTTCATTCCGGCGACCTGGGTGTCACCCATCCGGACGGTTATCTGCAAATCATGGACCGATCCAAGGACATCATCATTTCCGGCGGGGAGAACATTTCCTCCATCGAGGTCGAGAACGTGCTCTACAAACACCCTGATGTTCTGGCCGCCGCCGTGGTCGCGAAACCGGATGACAAATGGGGGGAAACGCCTTGCGCCTTTATCGAACTGAAGGACCCTTCCCGGCCGCCGACGGAACAGGACATCATCGACTTCTGCCGCGACAACATTGCCCGTTTCAAGGCCCCAAAAACCGTGATCTTCGGTCCCATTCCGAAAACCTCAACCGGCAAGATCCAGAAATTCAAACTGCGCGAACAGGCTAAAGAAACATAAGGAAAGAGGGCATAAAAAAAGCCCCAAGGGGACGGAAATTAGAGTTCAAAAACAGGCTTTCCGCAAAACGTCCTGCGGTCAAACGGGATGATTCCAGAGTTTGGTCTCAAGCGACCAAAGAGAAAATACAGTCGCGAGGCTCTAGCTAGCCCCCATGGCTGCAAGTTCGTCTTTTATTCGAAGTTTCTTCTTTTTGAGACTGGCGATTTCGATGTCGTCGGGATGAGGCCTGGCTTCTTCTTGTTCTATGGCCTCTTCAAGATCGTGGTGTTTTGATGTCAACGTGTCGACCGTATCACCTAGACTCATATCTTCACCTCCATAGTAGAGCGATATACACAGCATCATGGTAAGGGAAAAAGGGATGGAAATCCACTGTCCTGAATAACGCGCTGACCCTTCCCGGCGGTTGCTACCGTTTGCATGAGAAATCTGTTAGCATGCCGGCTCGCAGCAGATATGGAAGCCGATGAGCGACAAGGACGATCTGGGGGAAAAGCTTTCAGACCTGACGACAGAACATCGCCGGCTGGACGATGAAATTGCCGAATGCCTGGAAACACCGCCTTTCGATCAGCTTGAAATTCAACGCCTGAAAAAACGCAAGCTGGTGTTGAAGGACAAAATAAACACCATTAAGAGTCAGCTTCTGCCGGACATCATTGCCTAAACGTAGCGCCCTTACTCGCCCTTATCCTTCGAGTCCTCTGGCTCTGCCTGACTTTTGGCTGCCGCCACACTGGATATAGACCGCAACAAGTCTCCATCTGCGGCGTTCATAGCGGCTTTCGCGCTGGCATTGCCATCCAAAACGGCGATACCGGCGACAACCCGGAGGGTAACACCTTCCGATTTCCACAAATAAGGTCGGGCGCTGATAGACTTTGATAATTGTTCCACCCTGTTTTCTGCGTGTTCCCTGCCTCCAGCCAATAGAACCAGGCCGAAATCGTTTCCGCCCAAATTTCCGGCAACATCCGTGGGATGCAGAGAGGATTCGATAACCGACGCCACATAGATCAAGGCCCCGTCCAGCGCACTCCGTCCGAGCCGTTGGCGGATATCGTCTCCATTGACCAAATGCATCACGATCAGAACGGGCGGATTGAGCCCTTCCAGGTGCGACAGGATGTGTGTCAATTCCCGCAGGAATTCCCGGCGCCCGGAAAGCGGCAGGAAGGAATGTTTTTCAGAAAGCTCCCTTAAATGGGCTTCTCGCCCGCGGGACAGTTCAACCTCCCGGCGAAGCGGTTCGATCTGCGCAGCAAGGCTTTCAAAGGCCTGGCTGACCTTGGGGTCCAGATCACCGGCCAGCAACCCATCAATGGCGAATGCCTCGGTGTCCTGCCGCGGCGAGGAGCCGGACGCGCCGTCCGTTTCCGGGCCGGTTTCCTTGTTTTCGTCTTCCGAGTCGCGCTTGTGCTCCTGTTTGGAGCCGCCGGACCCAACAGGGGCAGTCGCATGTGTCCTATTTACGTCCATCCTGTGCGCTCCCTAACCGACTGGTCCGGATCGAGCATGGAACAACGCCAAATGGCATTATAGCACAAAACTTGGTTAACAGATCGTTGACGACCCTTGCCCCACCGGCGCCGTTTCCTATAATTGCCCGCTTCTGGGACCGGTTGCGGCCGGGAAATGCCCCTTTCTCGGGAATTTAAACAACTTTCAGACGGGAACTTAAGACATGACAGAAGCGGCACCTTTGGTCGGTATCCTGATGGGCAGCAAGTCCGATTGGGAGGTTATGAAAAACGTAACAGAAACCCTGGACGCCCTTGGCATTCCCAGCGAGGCCAAGGCCCTGTCGGCCCACCGCAACCCGGATCAGGTCATCGAATACGCCGAAACGGCCCGTGACCGCGGTCTGAAAGTCATTATCGCAGGCGCCGGAATGGCCGCCGCCCTGCCGGGCGTGGTCGCCGCCAAGACGTCTTTGCCGGTCCTGGGCGTGCCTATGGAAACCCGGGTCATGGGCGGCATGGACAGCCTTTTGTCGATGGCGCAGATGCCGGGCGGAATTCCGGTTGGAACCCTGGCCATCGGCAAGGCCGGCGCAAAGAACGCCGCCCTTCTGGCCGCCGCCATTCTGGCCTTGAGTGACGAAACAATCGCCAAGACCCTGGACGATTTCCGCCAGGACCAGAACGATACGATCGCCGAATTGGACTGATTGAAGCGGCCCTTGAAATTAACCGGCGCGCGCCTTGAGGCTGATTTCGATATCTTCCATGGACAGGCGCTGAAGCTTGAAGGCTTCCAGCAACTCGATCTCGATGGCCGCATTCTTGCCGAGTTCCGTCGCCACCATGTACTTGACGAATTCCGTTAATTCCCGGATCTGGCCGCGCAGGGACAGTATGTTGGTCAGCAGTTCGCGGCGGATGATCGGCGGGAATTGCAGGATTTCCAGGACCAGCAGCTTCTTGACCTTCATGGTGATGCGTGGACTTCCGAACAGGCGGTCCAGGCAGAAACTGTAAATGCCGAAATCCAGCTTGCCGGCCACGGATTTTGTAAAATCCCGGAACTCATCAAGGAAGGGGCCAGCGGTGATGTTGCGATCCATCAACTGCTTCACCACCTCCAGAAACGCACGGTAGCGCATCCGTGCCGGGCTCAGCTTGTCGCCCAGTTCGGCTTCCAGCGCCCGGATTTCGGCATTTCGGAATCCGGCCTTAATGATTTCCTGCGCCGAATGGCGCACCACATCGGACAGCGCCTGTTCTTCGATCAGATGAAACAGGCGTTCGTACTTTTCGCGTTTGTTGGACGACATTTTGTGGACGGAACCGCCCAGCGGCAGCAGCGCCGCCTGCGCCACCAGCAGATCCTTGGAATACAGAGACGCCATGGCCGCGGCTTCGGGCTGCACCGGGAATTCCCGGAAATCGTCGGTAATAACGAAACGGCTGCCGTCGGCCACGGTCAGGTAGCGTCCCAGCCGGGAGCACATTAGAAAATGGTCGGCAAGGTCCGGACGCCGGTCTCCGGACGAAGATACGGGCGCGCCGGATTGCTGCGGCGAAGCCGAATTCTGTTCTGAGGCGGCGTTTTCCATTCTTATCCGCTCGTTAACAAACGAGGGTCCTGTTGCCGGACCCTGTTGCCTGGGTCCGCTATCATAAGGGAGACGAAAGAAACACGCCAGAGACGGAAGCAGAAAAGATTCCCCTCACGAAACCGTGTTCCAATGTGACTGGCCGGGCGACCAAAGTCCGGGCAAGCTGTTTTCACGGGCGGCCCCCCCGCCGCCGGTACGCTGCCGTAAACGGTTGCAACGCCGCTAACGGGTCCTGTCTTCCCAAGGACAGGCGCATTTCAAAAACCTGTGAATCAGGGGGCACTGTCTTCCCAGACGTGCCCCCTTTTTTTTGCCCTTTACTTTACCCTTGGATCCTATCCCCGGGCGCGGCGGAAGGCGCCGAAGGGACCGGGTAAGGACGCCAGCGCCTTCTTGATACGCGACGAGGCCGCAGGGATTTTCAGCACATCGGCGATCCGGCGGTCCAGATAGGACCAGGTGCCGGCAAAACCTTCGCTCTCATCGGCCAACCAGTACAACAGGGTCGTCGAATATACCGGCGCCAAAAGGCCGCGCTTGGTGTAATAGTTGAAATCGCTGGACGTATCGCCCGCAGCATACCAGATGGCATCGGCCGCCGCCCAAGTCAGCCTGGCCGCCTGCGGCGCGTTCTGCGGCAGCGCCAGATGGCTCAAAAGCCTGCGGATACCCTCGCGGTAGGGGCTAAGAGCCTGCAAGCGGAGCCGCACGCCTGTGGCAATGCGGTCGCGGATGCGCATGGACTCCAGGTCCAACTCAGCCAGGTCCTCAAGCATCCGCCGGTCGGCCCAATTGGCCAGATGATCCACCAGGTCGGGAACGCCATTGGGGAAAGCCCGCATCGCCATCTCCGCTCCCCAGCCCTCTGCCTTACCGGCGTCTCCACCGGCGTCCTTAGCCCCGGCCTCCAGAGCCGTCCGTGACCATCCGTCGAACGCCGTATGGGGCAGCGCCGCCAGTAAGATCCGGTCGCGCACCGCCGTCAGGTCATCCGGCTTGTTCATGACCATTCTCCTAATCCCGCCTCATTCGTTCGCCCAGGGGCAGTTCGTCCCGGCCCATTTCCTCGGAATATCCGAACGTGGTCAGGTCGTCCATCCGCATAGGATACAGGATTCCGTCCAGATGGTCACATTCGTGCTGAACGACACGGGCATGGAAGCCGCTGGCTTCGCGCTCGATGACACTTCCGTCCGGCGAATCCGCCCTGTAGCGGATCCTTTTGTAGCGGGGCACCATGCCGATCATCCCCGGCAAGGACAGGCAGCCTTCGACGCCGAGCGCCGTTTCCTCGTCCAAAGGCTCGATTGCGGGGTTGATCAGCACCGTCATTGGCACCGCTTCGGCCTCGGTTTCGCCCCCTTCATCTTCCCCGTTCCTTGCGGCTTCCGCCGCCGCGATGGCGCGGGCCCGGTTTTCGGGAACATGAAAAACAACCACCCGTTTCGGCACATGCACCTGGGGCGCGGCCAGCCCGACCCCTCCGGTATCGTCCAGGGTATCCACCATATCGGCCACCAGACGGCGAATTTCCCGCGATTGGAGGCTCTCTACCGGATCGGCGGCGCGGGCCAGGACCGGATGGCCCATTCTGGCGATTTTCAGGATGGCCATGTGGGGGTCCTTAATGTTCGCGTTACTTTCAATTTTTACCTCCTCGGCCCTTCCCATAGCGGTATGGGTATGATAGAAGGCCTCTCCAATCACGGAAACGCTTATGTTTCCGGCCTTCAAAAATGGAGAGAGACAACCGTCTGTGCAAGTCTCAGTACGCGATAACAACGTCGATCAGGCCCTCAAGGCCCTGAAGAAAAAGATGCAGCGCGAAGGTATCTTCCGCGAAATGAAGCTGCGCCGCTCTTACGAAAAGCCGTCTGAACGCAAAGCCCGTGAAAAGGCTGAAGCCGTTCGCCGTGGCCGTAAGCTGGAACGCAAACGCATCGAGCGCGAAGGCTTCTAGTTACTGGGTATTTTCCCGGCTTTTTCAGCCCGCCTGATCTAACACCCACAAGCCGCCGAGGCCCAAAACCCCCGGCGGTTTTCGTGTGCCCGGGTTTTACCCCTAGCCCCTGACTAACCAAGCGCCTGAACGATTTCCTCGGTCATCTTCTTGGCGTCGCCGAACAGCATCATGGAATTGTCGGCATAGAACAGCGGATTGTCGACCCCGGCATAGCCTGGACTGAGGGACCGCTTGACGAACAACACCGTGCCCGCCTTTTCCACGTCCAAAATCGGCATCCCGGCGATCGGGCTGGTCGGATCGGTCTTGGCCACCGGGTTGGTGGTGTCGTTGGCGCCGATGATGTAGGCGACGTCGGCGGTGGTGAATTCGTGGTTGATTTCCTCGAGCTCGAAGACCTCGTCATAGGGCACGTTGGCTTCCGCTAGCAGCACGTTCATGTGCCCCGGCATACGCCCGGCCACCGGATGGATGGCATAGGCCACGTCGACGCCTTCTTTTTTAAGGATATCAGCCATTTCCCGGAGCGCGTGCTGGGCCTGGGCCACGGCCATGCCGTAACCGGGGACGATAATCACCTTGTTGGCGTTCTTCATCAGGAACGCCGCATCTTCGGCGGCCCCCGACTTGGCGGACTTGTCCCCGGTCGATACCTGGGCCGCGCCGCCCGCATCGCCGCCGAAGCCACCCAGCAGGACGTTGAAGATGGAGCGGTTCATGCCTTTGCACATGATGTAACTGAGGATCGCGCCGCTGGAGCCGACCAGTGCGCCGGTAATAATCAGCGCCGGGTTGGACAGCGTAAAGCCGATGCCGCACGCGGCCCAGCCGGAATACGAGTTCAGCATCGACACCACGACCGGCATGTCGGCCCCGCCGATCGGAATAATGATCAGGAATCCGATCAGGAGGCTGAGCAGGGCCAGCGTCCAGAACGTACCCGTCGACTGGCTGGCGACCAGCATCAGGACCAGGATCACGATGGCCGCGGCGATAGCGGCGTTCAGCGGATGCTGCATGGGGAACGTGATCGGGTTGCCGCTCATCAGGCCCTGCAGCTTGGCAAACGCGATGATCGAGCCGGTAAAGGTGATGGCGCCGATGACCAGCCCCAGCGACATTTCAATAACGCTGGCGGTGTGGATGTCGCCGAATTTGCCGATGCCGTAGGCTTCCGGGCTGTAAAAGGCGGCCGCGGCGACGAACACGGCGGCCAAGCCGACAAGACTGTGGAAAGCGGCAACCAGCTGGGGCAACGCCGTCATCTGGATGCGCAACGCCACGATGGTGCCGACGGAACCGCCGATCAGCATGCCGAGCAGGATCATCGAGAAGCTGACGACACTGGGGTCGGCGAGCGTCGTGACAATGGCGATCACCATGCCGGCGATACCGAACATGTTGCCCTGGCGCGCGGATTCCGGAGAACTCAGGCCGCGCAAGGCCAGAATGAACAACACCGAAGCGGCGAGATATGCAAAACCTGTCATCTGTCTACTCCCGCCCTAGCTTCGCTGTTTTTTCTTGAACATGGCCAACATGCGTTGGGTGACGATAAAGCCGCCGAAGATATTCACCGAGGCCAGGGTCACGGCCAAAAAGCCCATGAGTTTGGAGAAATCCATTTCCACCGGACCGGCGGCCAATAAGGCGCCGACGATAATCACCGATGAGATTGCGTTGGTCACCGCCATCAGCGGCGAATGCAGCGCCGGGGTCACGCTCCAGACAACGTAAAAGCCGATGAAACAGGCCAGCACGAAAACCGTAAACAGCGACAGGAAGGGATCGCCCGCCATGCCCTGCGCCTGCACCTCGACCAGCTTGGCCGCGGCGTTGGACATCTGCTCACTTTTCTGGAACAGATCCGCCGCCGACGTCGCCAGTTCCTCGGCCATCTCTTTGATGGTTTCAGCATTCATGGCTAATTCCCTTTACCTTTGGGCGTTTTTGGCTTGCCCGGGCTTTTCTTTTTCGCTGCCGCCTTACCAGCAAGCGACGGGTGCACGACCTTTCCGTCGCGGGTGACCAGGGTGCCGAGAACGATTTCATCATCCCAGTCGATGGCCAGTTTTTTGTTTTCCTTATCGACCAGCGGGGTCAGGAAGTTCAGCAGGTTCTTGGCAAACAACTGACTCGCATCTTCGGCCAGACGACCGGGCACATTAGCATGGCCGACGATCTTGACGCCGTTCTTGGTCATCACGATCTCGCCCAGCTTCGACAGCGGGCAGTTGCCGCCCGCTTCCACCGCAAGATCGATGATCACCGCGCCCTGCTTCATGGACGCCACCATGTCTTCGGTGACCAGCACCGGGGCCGGACGGCCGGGAATCAACGCCGTGGTGATGACGATATCCTGCTTCTGGATGTGCTCGGCGACGACCTTTTTCTGTTTCTCGAAATATTCCGGCGGCATTTCCTTGGCGTAGCCGCCTTCGGTCTGGGCGTCCTTTTCCATTTCCGGATCGACTTCCAGGAACTTACCGCCCAGGCTTTCGACCTGTTCCTTGGTCGCCGGGCGCACGTCGGTCGCGGTGACCACCGCGCCCAGCCGCTTCGCCGTGGCGATGGCCTGCAGGCCGGCGACGCCGACGCCCATGATAAAAACCTTGGCTGGTGGGATCGTACCCGCCGCCGTCATCATCATCGGCAGGGCGCGGCCGTATTCCGACGTCGCGTCCAGGACCGCCTTGTAACCGGCCAGGTTGGATTGCGACGACAGGATATCCATGCTCTGCGCCCGGGTGATGCGCGGCATCAGCTCCATGGCGAACGAGGTCAGCCCGGCGTTGGCGTAGGCCTTCATGTCCTTCGGGTTTGACAGCGCGCCTAAGGACGCAATCAGGATCGTGTCCTTTTTATAATGGATCAGTTCCTTGGGATCCGGCCCCAGAATCTTGAGCACGACGTCGGCGGATTTGACCGCCGAGGATGCATCCTTGGCGATGGCCGCGCCCGCGTCCTTAAACGCCGCGTCGGTAAACGACGCCTGAAGGCCGGCACCCTTTTCTATGGTAACCTGAAAGCCGAGATCGATCAGTTTTTTGACCACGTCCGGAGACGCGCCGACACGTGTTTCGTCGGCTCGGGTCTCCTTGGGAATGGCGATTTTCATCGGGGGATCGTCCTTGTCATTCCTGAAGTTTCGCTTCTTTTATGCCTTTTCAAAGGGTGATTAACAAGCCTTCGTCCTGGCGCCGCCGGGCTGTCATCCGCCCATCATCAATAAGCCGTCTTTAAGTCGTCGGCATGTCGTCATTCTGTCGTCCTGGTATCATCATTTTTAACGCTCGAAATCTGTTAACACATTGATTTCCATCAATTCACCCTAAATAAAGGGCGGAGAACGTCATCATTCTTCATCATTTTCACAGCAATGGCCTGTACGAAAAACCGATAAAAAATAAGACTAACTTTTCCTAAGCAAGCTAATTAAAATGAATTTAATCATATTTTAGCGGGTATTTCAAGCAAAAATTACCTTTCCCGCCGGGGCGGACCCACTATTCCGCCAACCCCCGTTTCAGTCTGTACATGAATTGCAGAACATTGAATGATGCAAGCCATGCCGATGCCGATGAAACCTTCTTTTGATTTCAAAGACGCCCTTGAGGCGGATATCGAGACCATTCAAATCCTCGATGTCGGCGCCATGCTTGAAAACGAAGCCTGTTACGCCCGCCTGTTGGGGCAGGGGCTGGCCGAGGTTGTCGGATTTGAGCCCAACCCCGAGGAGCTCGCCCGCCTGCGCCAGCAAGGAGCCGCCAATTCCACGTGGCTGCCGTACTTTCTCGGGGACGGCCGGGAGGCGACTTTTTATCTGACGCGATATCCCGGATGTTCGTCGCTTTACACACCGGACCCGGCAATGATCGACCTTTTCCACTCCATAGGCGCCGGCGTCCCGGAGGGGAATTTTTATGTGGTCAACACGGAAACGGTTCAGACCAAACGGCTCGACGATGTGGAAGAATGCCCGCCCGTGGACTTCGTGAAAATCGATGTCCAGGGAAGTGAGCTGGACATCCTGCGCAACGGCGTTGAAACCCTGGGGAACGCAACCGTCATCCAGACGGAGGTGGAGTTCGTTCCCCTCTATAAAGACCAACCCCTGTTCGGCGACATCCAGGTCTTTCTCCGCGACCAGGGATTTCACCTGCACAAGTTTATTGATATCGCCGGGCGCTGCTTCAGGCCGTCCCACATGGGAGACAACCCCTATGCGGCGATGAGCCAGGCTTTGTGGGCGGACGCGATCTTTGTTCGCGACGTTACCCGGCTCGACGGTTTTTCCGACACGCAACTTCTCAAGACCGCGGCTATTTTGCATGAAGTCTATCTTTCTACCGATTTGGTCCTATTCCTTCTCAATGAACTGGACCGCCGGAACGGGGAAGGCCTTGCCGGCCGCTACATCGGCGCCCTGCAGCGCTCCCCGTCGGACCAGCGCCTGTACATGAACCTGAAGGAATACATCGATTGACCTGGCGATTTTCACCTAAACCCGTTCCGGAGGCCGGCACGCCATGAACAGGGCGGAAAAACGCCGACAAAAGAAAAAGGCCGGGAAAGCGGCGAAGGCTGCCCAGGAACCAAGCCCCTCCCCCCGTCAAACGCCTTCAGACATCCGGCAATCCCTGGAATTGGCCATCCGCCACCACGGCGCGGGTGACCTGTCCAGAGCCGAAGGCATCTACCAGCAGATCCTCGAGGCCGATCCCAATCAGCCCGATGCGTTGCATCTGCTTGGCGTGATTGCTCATCAGGTGGGGAAAAACGACAGTGCCGTTGAATTCATTTCCCAGGCCCTTGCCATCAAACCCGATTTCGCCGAGGCGCATTACAACCTGGGCTCGGCGTTCCAGGACCTAAGGAGACTGGAGGAGGCCGCCGCCAGTTACCAAAAGGCGCTCGTCCTCAAGCCCGACTACGCCAAGGCGCATAACAACCTTGGCAACACGCTCAAGGATCTGGGAAAGCCGGATGAGGCCGTTGCCAGTTTGCAAAAGGCCATCGCCATCGAGCCGGATTTTGCCGAGGCCCACAGCAACCTTGGCAATGCCCTGAAAGACCTGGGGCGACTGGACGATGCCGTCGCCAATTACCAAAACTGCCTCGCCATCAAGCCCGATTTCGCCGAAGCCTATAACAACCTCGGGAATGCCTTAACAAAACAGGGCCGGTTGGATCAGGCCATCGACAATTTTCAGAAGGCCATCATTCTCAAGCCCGATTTCGCCGAGGCGCATAACAACCTGGGAGCGGCGCTTTTTGACATGGGGCGGTTGGAGGAAGCCGCCGCCAGTTGCCGCAAAGCGCTCGCCCTCAAGCCCGATTACGCCGAGGCCCACGGCAATCTTGGCAATGCCCTTAAAAACCTGGGGAAGCCGGATAAGGCCGTCGCCAGTTATCATAAGGCGCTCGCCATCAGGCCTGATTTCGCCGAGGCGCATAATAACCTTGGGAATGCGCTCCAGGATCTTGAAAAACTGGATGACGCCATCGCCAGCTACCACAGAGCCATCGAGATCAAGCCCGATTACGCCGAGGCCCATGGCAACCTTGAACTTGCCTACCGGGAGCAGGGAGACGTTGAGAGCGCGGCCCGGCAGATTGATTTGGCGCTTTCCCATATGCCAGACAATGCCGGATGGCGAATTCGCAAAGCACTACTTTTACCGATCATCCCTGCTTCGCGGGAAGACATCCGGTCCTGCCGGGAAACCCTCGAAAAGGCCCTTCAGGATTTGTTGTCGGAAAACCTTACCCTTGGGAACCCTTCCGTCGAGATAGGGGTTACGAACTTTTACCTGGCCTATCACAACCGCAATGACCGCCGCATCCAGGAGGATATCGCCAAACTGTACATCGCCGCCTGCCCTGCCCTGACCTACGTAGCGGACCACTGCCGCCCCGAACACCGGAAGGAAATGGATGCAATGCAGGGGAAAAGGCGGCTTCGCATCGGACTGCTTTCGTCCTTCTTTCGCGATCACACCATCGGCTTGCTGTTCCGCGGCATCATCCAGCACCTTTCGAAAGACGATTTCGAAGTGATCCTGTTACGCCCGCCCGGCATGAAAGACCAGCTTTCGGAAATCATCGACCAGTCCGCGGACAAGGTCGTCTCTCTTTGCGGCCGGCTGGAAAAGGATCACCAAACCATAGAAGCCGAGAAGCTGGATATCCTGTTTTACCCGGACATCGGCATGTCCCATTACCCCTTCTGCCTGGCCTTCGCCCGGCTTGCCCCCGTCCAGGCGGTCTCGTGGGGGCACCCTGATACGACCGGAATACCCAATATGGACTACTTTCTTTCGTCCGAAGGCCTGGAGATTCCCGGTGCCTCGGACCATTATTCCGAACGACTGATAAAATTGCGCAATGTGCCGACGTTTTATCCCCGCCCCGCCGCCCCGGAAAAGACATATGGCGCCGCCGATTACGGACTGCCCCAGGATGTCCGGCTGTATGTCTGCCCGCAGTCGCTGTTCAAATTCCACCCGCAATTCGACAATGTTCTTGGCGATTTGCTGCGCCGCGACCCGGAGGGGCGCCTTGTCCTTGTGGATGACAAAACCGGCGGTAATTGGCGGAAGTTATTAATCGAGCGGTTTTCACGGTCGTTCCCCGACGTCGCCGAAAACGTCCTCTTCGTTTCAAAAATGCCACGTGAGAAATTCCTCGGCCTCCTCAAACTGGCGGACGCCCTGATCGACATTCCCAGCTTCTCGGGCGGCAATTCCTCCTTCGAGGCGTTGTCCCTGGGCGCACCCATCGTAACCTGGCCGCAGGACTTCATGCGGGGGCGGGTCACGGCGGCATTCTACAAGCAAATGGGCCTGAGCGAATTGATTGCCGGCAATGCCGACGACTATCTGGACCTGGCCCTGCGTCTGGCCCGGGATACGGCATTCAGAAACAGGATGCGGGACGATATCGAGGCCAATGCCGGAAAGCTTTTCGAAAGACTGGACACCGTCCGGGAAATGGAAGCCTTCTTCACCGCCGCTTTTGACGCCTGGATGACGGGCGAGACCCTGACCCAAGCCTCCAGTGGAAAATGGCGCAACGGGGACTCCGGTGGGGCGTCCGGCTCATAAAGTTTTGCTGCGGGGAAAAGCGGCCTAGGGCCGCTTGGCGATCATGTCGATTTCGACCAATGCGCCTCGGGCCAGGCCCGTCACGCCGACGCAGGTCCGGGCCGGACGCCGGTCTTCCGGAAAATAGGATGCATAGACATCGTTCATGGTGGCGTAGTCGCGCTCGAAGTTTGTCAGAAAGGCGCGGGCCGATATGACGTGCTCGAGCCCTAAGCCCAGTTCGCCTAAAACCAGCACAAGATTATCCATGACACGCCGGGTCTGCGCCTCGATGCCTTCGGGCAGCGGTTTCGTGGAATCATCCGGATCGGTCGGCATCTGGCCCGTCAACTGAACCCAGCCATCGGCCTCGACCGCATGGCTGAAGGGGGCTACAGGTTCGGGGGCTGCCGGGAGAACATGAAAAACCGGGTCGCTCATAAGGGGTATCCTATTGCTCCGTCCCAGGCATGAAAACCGTTTTTACACTTGTTATGTGTCTTTTATTCCCCGGCCTCGTCGAGCACGCTGGCGCGCCGGTCCTTGTAGGACGAAACCTGCTCGTGCAGAACCTGCAACTGTTCCTCGATCAGCTTGAGCCGCTTCAGGCCTTCCCCGGAGGGATCGATATCTGGATTTGTTTCCAGGTTTCTGGCCAGCCCGCCGCTATGAAAGGCGATGGCGTTGAAGTAGTCGGTAACGCTGCGCGGACGTTTCATATAAATTTCATGCACGTTGCGAAGGTTTTCGACCAGAATCCGGATCAGGGTTTTCACCAGCGCCGGCTGTTTCGCCAAGGTCGCTTCCAGCCCGGCGCGGGGGATGGCGATGACGACGCTGTCTTCCAGCACGACGGCGTGGGCCATACGTGGCGAACCGTCGATGATGGCCATTTCACCAAACAACTCACCGTCGTTCATGGTGGCAAGCAGCACCTCCTCGCCTTCGACGTCCTTGAAGATGCCGACCGAACCGGTCTCGACGATATAGGCGGCGTCGCCGGGGTCGCCCTCGCGAAACACCACATCGTCCTTGGAGAAAAATTTTTTATCGAGGCTTTCGCCGTCTATGTACATTTAAATATCCTAAGGTCAGGACAGCGGAATATCAAAGCTTGCCAACGTCTTTTTCTGCCGTTTGGCCAGTTTGGTTTCGTCGAAGTCGTCCACCAGGTCGTGGAACATGCGGTGCCAGTTGATTTCCGCTTTCAGGTGAGTGAACACGCTGCCCAGCCCGATGGCGGCGCGGTCCATCAGCACGAATTCCCGGGGCGGCGTGACGCCGCCGATTTCGCGCAGTTCCCGGTGCACCTTGGCGGCGACGCCGGCGCCAAACATGACGCCGCCGTCGTCCTGGATCGGTTTGACGCGATCCTCCAGCAGCGGCGCATAGAGGAACCGGGCCCATTGGTTGAGGATATCGATCACCTCGCGGTCCATCTCTTCGAAACCCCAGGTTTCGTAGGCGTGCACGGCAAGGTCCATGTCGTCGTCGCGGATGGCTTTGTAAAGATTGATGACGCCGCCGACGAAGGAGGGCTTGAACACCCGCACACAGCCGAAATCCATCAGGTTTACGGATGCGTCCGGGCGCACCGAGTAATTGCCCAAATGCGGGTCGCCGTGAATGACGCCGTAATTGTAAAACGGCACGTACCAGGCCTGGAACATGTTGCGGGCGAGCGCATTGCGGTCCTCCAGCGGTCCATCGACGAACTGCATCAGCGGCTCGCCCTCGAGCCACGACATGCTGAGCAAGCGCTCCGTGCACAGGCCTTCCACCGGGCTGGGGACATGCACCCCCTTCTCGGCCTTTAGCATTTCCGAGAACAGCCGCATGTTTTTGGCTTCGCGCCGGTAATCCAGTTCCTCGCGCAGGCGTTCGCTCAGTTCGACGTGGATTTCGCTGGTGTCGATGGCCGGGTCATAGCGCCGGTAAACGGCAAAGGCCAGTTTCAACTGCTTGAGGTCGGCCTCGACAACGGAGGCCATGTCCGGGTACTGGATTTTGCAGGCCAGCTCCCGGCCCTTCGGGTCTTTCGCCCGGTGCACCTGACCGAGCGAAGCGGCGCGGGCGGCCTCTTGCTCGAAGGACTTGAACTTGTCCTGCCAGTCCGGGCCCATCTCACCCGTCATGCGGCGCTTGACGAAGGCCCAGCCCATGGACGGCGCGTTGGATTGCAGCTTGGCCAGCTCGGCGGTGAATTCCTCCGGCAGCACGTCGGGCACGGTGGCCAAAATCTGCGCCACCTTCATCAACGGCCCCTTCAGCGCGCCCAGGATGGCATGGAGCGCCTCGGCCTGACCGCTTCGGTCCTGTTCCATGCCGAACAAGCGGCCGGAGGCGCGACGCGCCGCGAAGCCGCCGACCTTGGCACCGACTCTGGCGTAGCGTTTGACCCGGCCGGACAGGTTGTCGGCTTCGCTCATGACCGGGTATTAAGGCGTTGGGGGAACGGGACCGTCACAGGGTTTCTTCCAGTTCGTCGATAAAGCCGGAGATCACGCTTAAGCCCCGGTTCCAGAACGCCGGGTCGGACGCATCCAGTCCGAACGGCGCCAACAGCTCCTTGTGGCGAAGCGTGCCGCCGGCCTTCAGCATGTCGAAATACTTTTTCTCAAACCCCGGATGCCCGGACTGGAACACGTCATAGAGTGAATTCACCAGACAGTCGCCGAAGGCATAGGCGTAGACGTAAAACGGTGCGTGCAGGAAGTGCGGGATGTAGGCCCAGAAATGCCGGTATTCGTCATCGAACTTGAAGGCCGGCCCCAGGCTTTCGCGTTGCACCTGCATCCAGATTTTGCCCAGCCGGTCGGCGCTGAGCTCGCCCTTCGGGCGCTCGGAATGGACCTGTTCCTCGAAGCAGTGAAAAGCGATCTGGCGGATCACCGTGTTCATCATGTCCTCGACCTTACCGGCCAGAAGGATGCGCCGCCGCTTGGCGCTTTTCTCGGTTTCCAGCATTTTACGGAAGGTCAGCATTTCGCCGAACACCGACGCCGTTTCCGCCAGCGTCAGCGGCGTGTCGCTCATCAACGCGCCCTGCTTGGCGGCCAGCACCTGATGCACACCGTGGCCCAACTCGTGGGCCAGGGTCATCACGTCACGCGCCTTGCCGTGGAAATTCATCATTACGTAGGGGTGCACGGACGGCACCGTGGAATGGGAAAAAGCCCCGGAATCCTTGCCTGCCTCGGGCGGCGCATCGATCCAGCGTTTGTCGAAGAACTGCTTGGCGATGGACGCCATCTCCGGCGCGAACCCGCCATAGGCCGACAGCACCGTGGATTTTGCCTCGTCCCACGAAAAGCGGCGGTCGGAATCTTCCGGCAGCGGCGCGTTGCGGTCCCAGGTGTTGAGCTGGCGCACGCCGAACCATTTGGCCTTCAGCTTGTAATAGCGGTGCGACAGGTTGGTGTAGTTCTTTCGCACGGAACCAACCAGGGCGGCGACGACCTCGTCTTCGACCTGATTGGACAGGTTGCGGTAGGACTGCGGCTCCGGATAGCGCCGCCACTGATCCTCGATCTCCTTGTCCTTGGCCAGGGTGTTGGTGATCAGGGTGAAGGTGCGGATGTTTTTGCCAAGCCCGGCATTCAGCGCCTTCGCCGCCTGTTTGCGGACGGCGGGCTTTTTGTCCGACAACATGTTGAGCGTATCGGCGAGCGTCATTTCCTTGATGCGTTTTCCTTTTCCCGGCTTTTCGACGGAAAACCGGATATCGGCCATGGTCTCCCCGAACAACCGGATCCAGGCGTTGTGGCTGGTCAGGGACTTTTCATGCAGAAGCTTCTCCGCCTCGTCAGACAGCTGATGGTCGCGGAACACCCGGACATCGCGGACCCAAGGCGCGTAGTGGGCGGACTTGGGATGCTTGAGCTGGCGCTTCAGGACGCCATCGCCGATGCGGTTGAGTTCCAGGCTAAAGAACAGGGTTTCGGTCGAGATGTCCGTCACCCGTTCCTGCAGGGTCTGGAAAAAGACGCTGACGGCGGTGTCGCTCATGTTGGTGGCGTGCAGCAGGTGCCCGTAGCTCATGATCTTGCCGATGCGCTCGGCGATTTTCTCATATCGGGCGATGGCGCGGCCCAGCCCCTGCCCGTCCAGCCCCTTCAGCCTGCCCTCATAGGCCTTGCGGAATTTTTTTGATTCCGCCTCCGTCCAGGCGAGGTCCGCCTTCAGCTTCGCCGACTTCGGTCCGGCATAGAGGTCATTCAGATTCCAGCGGGGCAGGTCGGTTTTTTTTGCCTTCGGTTTGGGCATTGGTAATCCTTTGTTTTTCTTGGGACCAGGCGATGGTCATGAGAATGCATATAATGGTGGAAATCGCCAACGGCAACGTCAATGATAGACCTCTACGACGGGAGGGAAAGACGAAGATGAGCGAGCGCGACTGGACCAGCCTTCCAGCCATGTTTTTCGATCAGGTAGGCCGATTGGGCGACCGGCCGTTCCTGTGGGCGAAGCGCGGTGGAGACTATAAGCCGCTGAGCTGGGGCGATACCGCGGCCCGCATCACGCCGCTGGCGCGCGGCCTACTGGCGCAAGGCGTGGAAAAAGGCGACCGGGTGATGCTGGTAGCGGAAAACCGCCCGGCCTGGCTGGTCGCCGACATGGCGATCATGTCCATCGGGGCCATCACGGTCCCCGCCTACACCACCAACACCACCAACGACCACCTGCACATCCTGCACGACAGCGGAGCGAAGGGCGCCATCGTGTCGACCCGGAAACTGGCTGAGCAGTTGCTGCCCGCCACCCTGAATGCCCCGGAGCTGAAATTCATCATCGCCATGGACCCGCCCGAATTCTCCCAAGAGCTCAGCCTCCGGGTTCTGCATATGGACGACGTCATCGAACAGGGCCAGCAGGGCCATGCCAATATCATCGAAATGGCCAATCGTGCGGCAAGCGACGATACGGCGTGTATCATCTACACCTCCGGCACCGGGGGCCTGCCGAAGGGCGTCATGCTCAGCCACCGCAATCTCCTGTCCAATTGTGACGGCGCGCGGGAGCGGTTGGTGGAACTGGGCTTAAGCAATGAAGTCTTTCTGTCGTTCCTGCCGCTCAGCCATTCCTACGAACACATGGTCGGGCATTTCTTCCCGATGACCATTGGCGCGGAAATCTACTACGCCCAGGGAGTCGATACCCTGTCCTCCGACATGATCGAGGCCAGGCCAACCATCATGTCCGCCGTGCCCAGGCTTTACGAAACGCTGCATCAGCGCATTTCGGCAGGCGTGCGCAAGGCGGGCGGCTTGAAGGAAAAAATGTTCCTGAAGACAATCGAACTGGGTACCCGGCGATACCAAAACCCGGCCGGCCTTGGCATCGTCGATCACATCACCGACAGGCTTCTCGACAAGCTGGTCCGCGACAAAGTGCGCGCACGCTTCGGCGGGCGGCTGAAGGCCCTGGTGTCCGGCGGCGCACCGCTGAACCCGGATATCGGAATGTTCTTTACGGCGCTTGGACTGCAAATTCTCCAGGGATACGGGCAGACGGAAACGTCGCCGGTGATCAGCGTCAACCGGCCCGGCGACATGAAGCTGCACACCGTCGGGCCGCCGTTGAAGGACGTCGAGGTCAAAATCGCCGACGACGGTGAAATCCTGGCGCGCGGCGACCTGGTTATGCAGGGATACTGGAACAACCAAGAGGCGACCAACGAGGCGATCCGCGACGGCTGGGTGCACACCGGCGACATCGGCCTGATCGACGAAGACGGGCATTTGCAGATCACCGACCGCAAGAAGGACATTATCGTCAATTCCGGCGGCGACAACGTCTCGCCGCAACGGGTCGAAAACATCCTCACCATCGAGCCGGAGATCGCCCAGGCCATGGTTTACGGCGACCGCCACCCGCATCTCGTCGCCGTACTGGTGGCGGATGCGGATTGGCTGGCAGCGCAGGGCGCGGATGCCGAAAAGGCTCTGGTTCCGGTGCTGGAAAGGGTCAACGCGTCGCTTTCCAACATCGAAAAGGTGCGCCGCTTCATCCTCGCCGATGAAGCCTTTTCCGTCGAAAACGAATTGATGACCCCGACCATGAAAATCCGCCGCCACAAGATTCTGAGTCTTTATGGCGAGGCGCTGGAAGTGCTCTACGGCTAAGAACCGCTGGAAGGCCGCTTGCGCACCTGCGTCAGCACCAGGCCCGCCAGGATCACCAGCAGCGCCGTTCCGGTCTGTGGCGACAGGGCCTCGTCCAGGAATGCCGCCCCCCACATTACGGCGAACACCGGAATCAGGTAATTGGAATAGGCGACGAAGCTGGCGCCGCGAAGCTGCACCAGATGGAACAGCACGATGGTCGCCAACGCCGTCGGGAAAAGCCCTAAGAAAACCATCGCCAACAGGCCGTCGGTGTTTGGCTCCAGGGCCCAGGGCCGATCCACGATCAGGGCGGCGGGCGTCATCACCAGGGCGCCCATGATCACCACACCGGCGGAGCGCGCAATCAACGGCGACGGCGGCATGTTGCGGGTCAGGATCACGGTCAACGAATAACAGACCGCGCCGCCGGAAATCGCCAGTTGCCGCCAGACATCGCCGCCCAGCCCTTTGACCGCTTCCGGCCCGACCAGAACCACGACCCCGGTGAAGCCGATAACAACGCCCATCACCTTAAGCGGCGACAAGCGGTCACCTTTGGTGAAGAAGTGCGCCAGCACGATGGTCACAAGCGGCATCACCGCCATCAGGATGGCGGCCTGGCCGCTATCGACGTATTCCTCGCCCCAGTTGATCAGGGTGAACGGCAATCCGTTGCCGAGAATGCCAATCAGCAAACAATAGACCCAGACCCGGCGCACGCGCGGCAGTCCGTCGCCCCGGATAAAGGTGAACGCCGTCAACACCAGGGCGGCGATCAGGATCCGCCCGGCGGTCAGGGTCAACGGCGGGATGGTTTCGACGCCGACCTTGATGGCCGGGAACGAACCGCTCCAGACCACCGCCAGAACGAACAGCATTAGGGAATGACGAAGCATTTTGAGAACCGGGCCCCTCAGGCCCCGTAATAGTCCCGGTACCAGTCCACCAGCCGGGGCAGACCTTCGTCGATGCCGGTCTTCGGCTCGAAGCCGAAATCGCGCTGTGTTTCGGTGATGTCGGCGGCGGTTTCCGGCACGTCGCCGGGTTGCAGGGGCTGAAAGTCGATCTCCGCCTTTTTGCCCAAAGCCTCTTCCAGCAACGAGATATAGCGCATCAGCGGTTCGGACTGGTTATTGCCGATGTTGTAGACACGGCACGGCGCCTTGCCCTCTTCGGAAACAGGCGGCTTGTCGAGGACCGCCAGCACGCCGGCGACGATGTCGTCGATATAGGTGAAATCGCGCCGCATATCGCCATTGTTGAACACCGGGATCGGCTCTCCGGCCAGGATTTTGCGGATAAAGATCATCGCTGCCATGTCGGGCCGTCCCCACGGCCCGTAAACGGTAAAGAAGCGAAGCCCGGTCAGCGGCATGGCGTAAATGTGAGCATAGGAATGCGACAGCAGTTCCATCGACCGCTTGGTCGCCGCATAGACCGACAACGGCGTGTCGACCGGGTCCTGGATGGAGAACGGCAGCTTGGTGTTGGCCCCGTAAACGGAACTGGACGACGCGTAAACGAAATGATCGAGCCGCGCCAGCGTGCGGCAGGTTTCCATAAGCACCAGATGGCCTTCGACGTTGGCGTGGGTATAGGCGAACGGGTCGATCAGCGAATGGCGCACGCCGGCCTGTGACGCCAGGTGCACGACGCGGGTGGTGTCGCCGTGCCTGGCGATCAGGTCTCCCACCGCCTGGCGGTCGGCCACGTCCAACTGCTCGAAGGTGAAGCCCTCCATTTCGCCCAGCACGTCGAGGCGCGCCTGTTTAAGCGTAACGTCATAGTAATCGTTGAGGCTATCGACGCCGACAACCTTATCGCCCCGTTTCAGAAGCGTGCGCGACGTGTGAAAACCGATAAAACCGGCGGCGCCGGTAACCAAGACAGTCATAGATCAGGTATTCCAGAGTTCGTTCAGGTCCCCCCGTATACCCCCTTGGCGGAGAAAAAGCATCCCATTAGGAAAAGGCCGGCCAGCGAGTTGTGTTGGAGGCGGTTGACGAAATGCGGCGCCAAGTCAGGCATTAAACCATGCCGCCATGGTCCTTAAGCACGTTATTCCGGCAATGACAGGGAACGTTTCGGTGGCGGTCACGTTATCAAGTGGAACTTTGGACCTGGTTCGAATCTTCAACGGCAGAGTCCGAGTCGGAATCCAGGAAGGCGGCGAGCTGGCTTGCGCCTTTGAGCATCATCGGGCGCAGGAATTGCGTTATCGCCCGGATATCGCCCTGCAATTTCTCAAGGGCATAGCTGTCATTGGGGCCGATATCGGGCCTGATGGAAAACGTCGTCAATGGGTTGTCCTCATTGGAAAACGTCAACCGCACCTGCCACGGGGCGATAGTCATTTCATCGATCTTCAGGTTTTTCAGGACATCCGACAGCAGACGCACCTGGACGACCGAATCGCAATAGAACCAAACCCGGGGAATTTTCCATAAAGCCCCGCTTGCATCGTTGTGCCCTTCGCACGACCAGCAGGGCTCGAACACGCCCAATTGCTCCAATTCGAAGACCAGCGGCGCGATCCCGCTTTCAATGGGGAAATTGGGGTCCGACGTCATCTGATGGGGAATGTCGGGGCAGTCGCGGGAACACTGGCACGTGCAGGACGTCAGCGAACAGATTGGGCACACCGTCCGGCAATCCGGTCCGCACACCCGGCCCGGGCTTTCCGGCAAGTGTGAAAGCCGCGCCAAATCGGCACGGATTCCGGTATGTTCCCGCCTGTCGGTTTTTCGCCGTTCGATTTTCATATCCGTCCTTCTCCGGTCAATTGGAACCCTCATCGATTCCAATAAACGGGAGCCATACGGCAGAACTGTCAAAAAGCTATGCCCGTATATACAAAATCTACACAATCATCAAGGGTAAACATGAACAAACCCTTTATATTTACATGTAGAACAACAGGTTACGGCCCCACTACTGCCCCGGTTCCCTAACGGTATTTTGCGATTTGAATTGCCGCCCAGGCCTTGCCGATGATTGTAAGCAGCGTGGGGGCGTATTACGGTATTTTCTAAACCAACAGGAACTACAGAATCGGGCGACCGGACCAAGTCATGCTGAATCACGTCACGCTGGACGATAAATACACCCGGGAAGAGGGCCGAATTTTCCTGACCGGGACCCAGGCCCTGGTACGGCTTGCCCTGATGCAGCGCCGCCGCGACCTGGCCGCAGGGTTGAATACCGCCGGATACGTGACCGGTTATCGAGGCTCGCCGCTCGGCGGCATTGACCGGGAATTCGGCCGCGCCGAGGCGCACCTTCGCGACCACCACGTGAAATTCCACCCCGCCGTCAACGAAGACCTGGCGGCCACCGCCCTTTGGGGCAGCCAGCAGCTCAACATTTTCGAAGGCGCGCGCTATGACGGGGTGTTCGGCATCTGGTACGGCAAGGGGCCGGGCGTCGACCGCTCCGGCGACGTTTTCCGCCACGCCAACTTCGCCGGCACGGCCCCCCACGGCGGCGTACTGGCGCTGGCCGGCGACGATCCGGCATGCAAATCCTCGACCGTGCCGAGCCAGAGCGAACACGCCCTGATGGACGCCCACATCCCCATTCTCAACCCCGCCAATGTTCAGGAAATTCTCGACTTCGGTCTCTATGGCTGGGCCATGTCGCGCTATTCGGGATGCTGGGTCGGCATGAAATGCATCACCGATAACATCGACACCACGGCGTCCGTGCTGATTGACCCGGAGCGGGTGAACATCCGCCTCCCGGACGACTTTGATATGCCCGATGGCGGACTGCATATCCGCTGGCCAGACCCGGCGATGGACCAGGAACACCGCCTGCAACGCCACAAGATTTACGCCGCCCTCGCCTTCGCCCGCGCCAACGGCCTCAACCGGGTGACCATGGACTCCGCCCCCGGTTCCGTAAAACCCCGCTTCGGCATTATCTCCACCGGCAAATCCTATCTCGATGTCCTGCAGGCACTGGATGACCTCGGCATCGGCGCGGAGCAGGCCGAACAGATCGGCCTTAGGCTCTTGAAGGTCGGCATGCCGTGGCCGCTGGAAAAGGACGTCATCCGCACCTTCGCCGAAGGCCTGGAGGAAATCCTGGTGGTCGAGGAAAAACGCGCGGTGATGGAAAACCAGATCAAGGAGCAGCTATACAACTGGCGCGCCGACATGCGGCCCCGCGTGGTCGGCAAGTTCAATGAGACGGGCGAATGGATTTTGCCATCCGCCGGAGAGCTGACCCCGGCCCGCATCGCGCGCGTCATCGCCAGGCGCATCGAGGGATTTTCCGTCAGCGACCCGGTCCGCACCCTGATCAATGAGCGCCTGGCGTTTCTGGAGGACAAGGAACGCGCGCTGGAGGCGTCGGCCCCCGGTGTCGAGCGCATCCCGTATTTCTGTTCCGGCTGCCCGCACAACATCTCCACCAAGGTGCCGGAAGGTTCGCGCGCGGCCGCCGGCATCGGCTGCCATTACATGGCCATCTGGATGGACCGGAACACCGCCACCTTCACCCACATGGGCGGTGAAGGCGCCAATTGGTTGGGGCAGGCGCCCTTCACGGATACCAAACACATCTTCGTCAACATCGGCGATGGCACTTATTTTCATTCCGGCATTCTGGCCATCCGCGCCGCCGTCGCGGCGAACGTCAACATCACCTACAAGATTCTCTACAACGACGCCGTCGCCATGACCGGCGGCCAGCCCATGGACGGGCCGCTGGATGTTCCGATGATTTCCGCCCAGGTGCGGGCCGAGGGCGTGGACCGCATCGCCGTGGTGTCCGACGAACCCCATAAATACCCCGTCGGCGCGGACTTCGCCTCCGGCGTGACGTTCCACCACCGCGACGACCTCGACGCCCTGCAGCGCGACCTGCGCAACATTCAAGGCGTGTCGGTGCTGATTTACGATCAGACCTGCGCCGCCGAAAAACGCCGGCGGAGAAAGCGCGGCCTGTATCCCGACCCGGCGGCGCGGCCTTTCATCAACGCCGCCGTCTGCGAGGGCTGTGGCGATTGCGGCGTGCAGTCCAACTGCGTCGCCATCCAGCCCCTGGAAACGGAATTGGGCCGCAAGCGGGCCATCAACCAGTCGTCGTGCAACAAGGACTTCACCTGTATCAAGGGGTTCTGCCCGGCCTTCGTCACCGTGCATGACGCCCAGCCCCGCAAGCCGGACGCCGTAAAGAACAGCCCCCACGAGGCCCAATTCGAGACTATGCCTGATCCCGTTCTGGCCGATGCCGCCTTGCCCTATGGAATCCTCGTCACCGGCATCGGCGGCACCGGGGTCGTCACCGTTGGCGCAATCCTGTCCATGGCGGCGCACTTGGAAGGCAAGGGCGTGTCCGTGCTCGACATCGCCGGCCTGGCGCAGAAAAACGGCGCGGTCTATTCCCATGTCCGCATCTCCGGCGATCCGGAGAAGCTGCACGCCGTGCGACTTGCCGCCGGTGGCGCAAAGCTGCTGATCGGTTGCGACATGGTGGTGTCCGCCAGCGCCGAAGCCCTGGGCAAGCTGAACCCCGGCGTGACCTCGGCGATAGTCAACGCCAACCGGACAATGACATCCAACTTCACCGCCAAGCCGGACCTGGAATTCCCGGAACAAAAATTCCGCGATGCCCTGGCCGAAGCCACCGGCCCCCGGTCCATCCGCTTTGTCGATGCCACCGGGCTGGCGCTGGGGCTGTTGGGCGACGCCATCGCGGCTAATATGTTCATGGTCGGCTATGCCTACCAGAAAGGCCTGCTGCCGGTGTCGGCGGACGCTATCGAGCATGCCCTCGACCTCAACGGCGTCGCCGTCGTATTCAACAAACAGGCCTTCCTCTGGGGTCGGCGCGCCGCGCACGACCTGGACGCCGTGACGGCTCTGCTGCCAGCCGACACCCTTGATGGCCAACCTCCAAAAGGCCATTTCATCGACCGCCGCGCCGCCGATCTTACGCGCTACCAGAACGCCGCTTACGCCCGGCGCTACATGGCACTGGTGGAACGGGTCCATGCGGCGGAAGCTGAGAAAACGCCGGACAAGACGGGCTTAAGCAACGCCGTGGCAAAAGCCTATTTCAAGCTTCTCGCGGTCAAGGACGAATACGAAGTCGCCCGGCTCTATACGGACGGAAGTTTTGAACGCGCCCTGAAACGGGAATTCGAAGGGCCGGTGCGGCTATCCTTCCACATGGCGCCGCCGCTATTTGCCAGACGGGATCCGGCCACCGGAGAATTACAGAAACAGACTTTCGGGCCATCGATATCACGGGGGGTGATGGCGGCCTTCCGCCTGATGGCCGGGCTCAAAGGCCTGCGCGGAACGGCGTTCGATATTTTCGGCTATACCGCAGAGCGCAAAGGGGAACGCCGCATGATCCGCGACTATGAGGCGGTTGTTGAGGAACTGATCCAGGGCCTGGGTCCGGACACCCACGGCCTCGCCGTGGAAATCGCGGGCCTTCCGCTCAGTGTGCGCGGTTTCGGCCACGTCAAGGAACGGAACCGTCTCGACGCCAAGGCTTCTGAAGAACAGCTGCTCGCGGGTTTCCGTAATGGCGCGACGGACCTTAAGGCCGACGCTGCGGAATAATTACATCACATACCACAGCAGCGCCGGCAGGGTCAGGAACGACAGCGCCGTCGAGATTACCACCGTGCCTGCGACCTCTTCGGGCTGGTTGTTGTATTGCAGCGCGAACAGGTAGTTGAACACCGCCACCGGCATGGCGCATTGCAAAATCAAGACGCCCCTGGCCGCGCCCTCCATGCCGAAGATCTCGGCTGTCGCCCAGCCGATGGCGAAGCCGCTGAGGAGGCGCAGTACCGACAAGCCGAAACTGCGCGGCAGGCTGCGGATTCCCAATCCGGCGAGCGAAACGCCCAGCGTGATCAGCATCAGCGGAATGGTCAGCCCGCCGAGAATACGTGTCGTGCTGGCGACCCATTCCGGCGGCGTCGTGCCGGTGTACAGAAACGCCAGCGCCGCGCCGACCGCATACAGCACCGGCAGCCGCACCAGCTTGCGCCACGATGCGGCTCCCGCCGCCACGGCGACGCCAAAGGAAAACATCACCACGACGTTGATGGCGAAGTAGGATATCGCCAGCGCCAACCCCTGTTCGCCGAACGCCAGCAAGGCCAACGGCAACCCCATGTTGCCGACATTGGCGAACGTCAGGGCCGGCAGGAACGCTTTCTGGCTCAGGCCCACCGCCTTCAGGGCCGGAACATAAAGGGCAACGAAGGCGGCCAGGGTGACCAGCGTCGCCAGGGCCATTTCGTTGAAGGCGCCGGGGTCCAGATTGGTTGATGTCAGGGTGTAAAAGGCCAGGCACGGCGTTCCGATATTGACCGACAGCGCCGAAATCAGGTCCGCGTCATAGGGCCGGTTCTGGCGTTTCCAGACGTAGCCGATGGCGGCGCAGACGAAAACCGGTGCGATAACGGAAAATAGCTGGGAAAGCATGTGTCGGGTTCCGGACCGGGGCCCGGCCTATTCGACCCAGGCGATGCGCAGGATATTGGTCGCCCCAGGGGTGCCGAAGGGGACGCCCGCGGTAATCACCAGCGGGTCGCCGACATCGGCGAAGCCTTCACTCTTGGCGATGCGAATGGCCTTGACCACCATGTCGCGGAAAATCTTCAAATCCTCGGTTTTCACCGAATGCACCCCCCAGGCCAGCGCCAGGCGCCGAGCCGTATCGGAGCGGGGCGTCAGGCTCAGCACCGGGACCATCGGGCGTTCCCGCGCACAGCGCAGCGTCGTCGAACCGGTCGACGAAAACGTCACGATGACGCTGGCGGAAATGGTGTGGGCGACCTGGCGGGCGGCGGCGGTGATGGCGTCGGCGGCCGTCGCCTCGGGCGCGTAGCGGTAGGCCTCCATCATCTTACGGTAATGGGGGTCGATTTCCACTTTGTGGATGATGCTGTCCATCATGGCGACGGCTTCGACCGGGTATTCGCCAACCGCCGTTTCCGCCGACAGCATAACCGCATCGGCCCCGTCATAGACGGCGGTGGCCACGTCGGAGGCTTCGGCGCGGGTCGGCGTCGGCGCCTGGACCATGGATTCCAGCATCTGGGTGGCAACGATCACGGGTTTACCGGCGGCGCGGCACGTGAAAACGATTCGTTTCTGCAGGGCGGGCACGTCTTCGGGCGGCACTTCGACACCCAGATCGCCACGCGCCACCATGACGGCGTCCGACAGGTTGACGATTTCATCCAGGTGATCCATGGCCGCCGGTTTTTCCAGCTTGGTCATGACCCCGGCGCGCCCGGCGATCAGCTTGCGGGCCTGGGCGATATCTTCCGGCCTTTGCACGAAGGAAAGCGCCACCCAGTCAACGCCGAGGTCCAGGCCATAGCGCAGGTCTTCCAGGTCCTTCTCCGTCAGCGATGACAGGGGAAGAACGGCGGACGGGACATTGACGCCCTTGTGGTCCGACAGCTTGCCCCCGATGACGATTTCCGTTTCGGCAAAATCCTTTCCGAATTCCAGGACCTTGAGGCGGATTTTTCCGTCATCCAGCAACAGGTCCGTACCCTCTTTAAGGGCTTCGAAGATTTCCGGGTGATGCAGGGGCGCGCGGGTTTCATCGCCGGGCTCGTCCGAAAGGTCGAGACGGAACCGATTGCCCTGCTCCAGCATCACCTTGCCGGTCTTGAAGTTCCCGACCCGAAGTTTCGGCCCCTGGAGATCGAGGAGGATGCCGATGGAGCGGTTATACTTTTCCTCCATGCCGCGGATGATGTCGTAGCGGCGCTTGTGGTCGTCGTGCTTGCCGTGGCTGAAATTCAGGCGAAAAACATCAGCGCCTGCTTCGAACAGGGCGTTGATCATTTCCTCGGAAGACGTTCCGGGTCCGAGGGTGGCTATAATTTTGGCATTGCGTAAGCGTCTCATGACAATAACAGAATACGCCCCGGCTCAAATTAAGCCAGCCTTTATAGGGGGTTCGTCACGTAAATTTCACTTTTACCGATTTTTTTGAGGGGGCGGGCTTACCCGGCTGGCGCGGATCAAATGCAGCCGTTTAAATAATTTCCCCGGCGTTCTTCGTTAACGCAAAGTAAGGTTTTTACGGTACGATCCTGACAACATGATTAAAAACATGCTTTCAAAAGCCCTGCTGTCCGTGGTTATGGACAAAAGTGCGCGCGACACGCTGGAATTCAAAAAGAAAATCCGCGAGGCTGGCCAGACCCTGGCCGAGGAAAAGGCCGCCGCCCGGCTGCCTGACCAACCTGCAGACCCTTCGGAAACCCAAAACCCACCTGCCGCCCCTCCGGCGCAAACGGAACCGCGCGATCCCATCAGTGGCCTGAACCACGAGGAAACCCGCCAGTTGATCGTCGACTCCCTGAAAGCGGCCGAAGATGAATTAGGGGCCAAACCCGAAATGACCGGCGAGCGCCAGGCCTTGATCCGGCAAGCCATGGAAATCCGCGACTCCAAACAGCATGTGCTCGACGACATCAGCGAAGAACAACGCCAGAAACTGACTTTCCTTGCGCTCCAGGCTTTAAAAGGCGACCCGGCCTCCATTGCCGCCCCTAATAGACAAAAAAAGAAAAAACAGGATCAATAACCCTTAAGCGGGATTGCCAACGCCAAATTCCTATTTATGATGACCGGCGGTGAATAAAACCGAATGCACCCGGTTCTTCACTTGCGCATTCGATATGAACCTTTGCCGGCCAGGGAGCCTTCCATGGAACAACAAGCCGAATCCGATGTCCTGAAACAGGAACTCATAGGCTTGTTCAAATACCTGCAGCGGGTACGCGAAGAAATCGCAGCCATCAACAGGCCGGCGGACGAACAGCTTCATTTCGACAGCATGTCCGATCAGTTGGACGCCATCGTCAAGGCCACCGAAGAGGCCACCAACACGATCATGGAGTGTATGGAAAAGAACGACGAAGCCGTTGATGAATTGCGCAAAACCATCACCGACGAAGCGCAATTGGCGCTACTGGATAAAATTTCCAATAACGGAAACGATGTTTTCGAGGCCTGTTCCTTCCAGGACATCACCGGCCAACGGGTGACCAAGGTCATCAAGTCGGTGACCTATGTGGAAGACCGGGTCAACGCCCTTATCAGCGTCTGGGGCAAGGATGAAATCGACAAGATCGAGGTCAAGCCCGAAGTGGAAATGACCGAGGATGAAAAACTGCTGCGCGGTCCGGCCCTTGAAGGGGAAGGCATTTCGCAGGACGAGATCGACAAACTTTTTGACTAGGCTTGATTAGAGATGAGGACCTTCCATGATCCGTCTGGGAATTTTACTATTTACTATATTGTTTGGAGGAATGGCGATGAATGACGCCGCCGAAGCCGGAGATCCGGAGAACACACTGTTAATGGAGCTCAAGGACGGGACGGCGGTGATTGAGATGCGCCCCGATCTGGCGCCGAAACATGTCGCCCGCATCAAGGAATTGGCGCGCGAAAAATTTTACGACGGCCTGACCTTCCACCGGGTCATCGGCGGCTTCATGGCCCAGGGCGGCGACCCCAAGGGCAATGGCACTGGCGGTTCCGGACAGAATATCCCGGCCGAATTTTCCGACGAGCCCCACGTCCGTGGCATCGTCTCCATGGCCCGTGCCCAAGACCCGAACAGCGCCGACAGCCAGTTTTTCATCGTCCTCGCGGCATCGCGCTTCCTCGACGGTCAATATACCGTCTGGGGCAAAGTGGTGGAGGGCATGGAATTCGTCGGCAAGATCAAGCGCGGCGACAAGGCCCGGAACGGCTCCGTCGACGACCCGGACAAGATCATCTCCCTGCGCGTTGCCGCCGACGCCAAATAATTTTGCTCTAAGCGGATTGGCCTGATGCAGGCGCCGGCTCGATTGTCAGGGGTACGGCGCTTTTGATGTGCAGATCGCGTTGCGGGTACGGAAAGGCGATATCGTGTTCGGCGAACTTTTCCCAGACGCCCAGCAGAATGGCGCTTTTAACGTTGCCCAGACCGTTGCGGGGATCGTTGATCCAGACCCGAAGTTCCAGATTGACGGCGTTATCGCCGAAGCCGGTCAACTGACACGCCGGCGCGGGCTCCGCCAACACCCGTTCGACATCGTTTGCCGCTTCGATGACGATTTCGATCGCCTTTTTCACGTCGGTCTCGTAGGCGACGCCAATGGGCAGACGAAGACGCACCAGCCGGTTGGAAAAGGACCAGTTTTCCACCCGTTGCGAGATTAGTTCCTCGTTCGGGATCAGGTGCTCAATGCCGTCGCGCGTAATCACCGAGACATACCGTGCGCTCAAGGCATTGATCCAGCCGTAGGTCTCGCCGATGGCGATGACGTCGCCCGGTTTGACGGACCGGTCCATCAGCAGAATGAAGCCGCTGATGAGGTTGGAAAACACCTTTTGCAGACCGAATCCGATACCGAGGCCGATGGCGCCGGAGAACAGCGCCAGCGCCGTCAGGTCGATGCCGACGGAGTCCATAGCCACGACGACGGCGATGGTAAAGAGAAGAACCCGGAACAGCTTGCCGAACAGAACTCCGGCGGCAGGCGTCACGCCGGGCATGACGCTGAGGCGGCGTTCCAAAAGGTGCGAGAAATACCCCGCCAGCCACAACAGGACGCCAAGTGCTATGATGGCCTTGAATACGCCCAAGATGGAAATCCGCACCAAACCGATATTCAGCGCCATGGAATCCAGCACCGTCATGGTCGGATCCAAAAGGCCGGTGATGTTGAGCGCGGCGATGGTCCAGGCGGCGACGGCGACGGCTCTGGCCCAGGCGGTGTGGCGAATAAGGGTTGATGCCAGACGGATGATGATCCACGCCGTCAGCAGGCTGACGACGATACGGATTACATGGTTGGCCCAGCCCGCATTATGCGCCGCGACAACGGAGAACCACTGCAGCACCAGCCAGACAACCGGCAGGCTAAGCGGGGCCAGGACTTCCGTGGCGGGACGGACGAAACGGTTGTACCAGAGCGTGTCCATGCCCTTTTCCAGCAGCCGGCTGAACCGTTCGGCGCTGAGTTTGGCAATGACAAAGGCCGCCGCGATAACGGCGAACTGGATGACAGCGCTGAGAACAAAAATATTCGCACGGGACCAAGCCGTTATTTCGGCGATCCTGGCCTCGATGAATGCGGGATCGAAAAACTGTTCCAAAGGCACCCCTATGCAGGCCCCGCGCCTGCGGCCAAAAAAAACGCCTGCGGCTCAAAATGCGCCAGCGAAGGTCAAGAATAAGCCAGCACAGGGGTTGCACGCCACACGAGGCCCCGAAAAGACGGTTTGCCAATGGGTTAGGGTAAGGCTCGGGAAAGGGAAAAGCCGAGAAACGTGCGACTCGGAGTAAAGACTCTAAGCGCCGATCGCACCTTCGATGGCGTCAAGCGCGGCTTGCGCCTTCGTGCCGTCAGGCCCGCCGGCCTGCGCCATGTCGGGCCGCCCGCCGCCGCCCTTGCCGCCGACTGCGGCCGAGCCTGCGCGGACGAGATCGACGGCACTGATGGTTCCCGTCAGGTCATCCGTAACGCCAACGACGACCGACGCCTTGCCATCGTCCACCGAGACCAGGGCCACGACGCCGGAGCCGACCTGTTTTTTCAGGTCATCGGCGAGACTTTTCAGTTCCTTGGCCGGCATGCCGTCGAGCAGGCGCGGCAGGTATTTGACGCCATTAACATCTTTGCTATCAGCATCCCCGCCGCCGGTTCCGTCGCCCCCACCCGTCGCCATTTCGCGCCGCGCCGCCTTGAGATCGGCTTCAAGCTGGCGGCGTTCGTCCATCAGGGCCTGGACCCGGCCGGGCACGTCGGCGGGCTGTACTTTCAACGTCGCCGCCGTTTGCAGAAGCGTCTGCTCGGCCTCGGCGAAGTAGGCACGCGCACCGTCGCCGGTCAACGCCTCGATACGGCGAACGCCGGACGCCACCGCGCCTTCGCTGACGACCTTAAGGACGCCGATATCGCCGGTGCGCCGGACGTGGGTGCCGCCGCACAATTCCGTGGAAAACGCCCCTTCCCCTTCGCCCTCCCCGGATTTACCCATGGACACCACCCGCACCTCTTCGCCGTATTTCTCGCCGAACAGCGCCATGGCGCCGGCCTCAACGGCGGCGGCGGGTTCCATCAGATGAGTTTGGACCTCTGCGTTGAGGGCGATCTGCCGGATGACAGCCTCTTCCACATCGGCCAGTTCATCCGGCTCAAGGACCTTGGGGTGGCTGATGTCGAAGCGCAGCCTGTCGGCGGCCACCAGGGAACCTTTCTGAGTCACATGATCGCCCAGCCGTTTGCGGAGCGCGGCATGCAGAAGGTGCGTCGCGGAATGGTTGGCGCGCACACGGCTCCGCCGGGCGCCGTCGACGTCCAGACGCACGTCGTCGCCGACACGGATCGCGCCGTCCTCAACGCGGCCCATGTGGACAAACACACCATCGACTTTTTTCTTAACGTCGCTGACCGTGAAGGTTCCGCTGCCGGTAACGGACGCGAGGCTCCCCGTGTCGCCGACCTGGCCGCCGGATTCGCCGTAAAACGGCGTCTGGTTGACGATCACGCAGGCCTCAATGCCGGCCTTGGCTTCATCGACGCGCTTGCCGTCCACCACCAGGGCGGTGACAAGGCCTTCCGCCTGTTCGGTTTCGTAGCCGAGAAACTCCGTCGCGCCGAGGTCTTCCTTGATTTCGAACCAGATGGTTTCCGTCGCCGCATCACCGGAGCCGGACCAGGCCTTGCGGGCATCTTCGCGCTGGCGCTCCATGGCCGCATTGAAGCCGTCATTGTCCACTTGCATGCCCTTGGTGCGCAGCGCGTCTTCGGTCAGGTCGAGGGGAAAGCCGTAGGTGTCGTACAGTTTGAATGCGGTTTCGCCGTCCAGCACGCCGCCTTCGTCCAGCCCGGCGGTTTCTTCGTCGAGCAGCTTGAGCCCCCGGTCCAGCGTCTTCTTGAAGCGGGTTTCCTCCAGTTTGAAGGTTTCCGTAATCAATGGCTCGGCGCGAATAAGGTCTGCATAGGCATGGCCCATTTCCGTCACCAACGCCGGCACCAGCCGCCACATCAGGGGTTCTTCACAGCCCATGAGATGGGCATGGCGCATGGCCCGGCGCATGATCCGTCTCAACACGTAACCGCGCCCTTCGTTGGACGGCATGACGCCGTCGGCCATCAAAAAGCTGCACGCCCGCAGATGATCGGCGATGACCCGGTGGGATATGTTGTGCTCGCCCATGGGCTCGGTATTGGAGGCCTCCGCCGAGGCCTCGATGAGGGTCTTGAACATGTCGATTTCGTAGTTGTCGTGGGTGCCCTGCATGACGGCGGCGATGCGTTCCAGCCCCATGCCGGTGTCGATGGAGGGTTTCGGCAGATCGACGCGTTGTTCCGGGGTCTGTTGTTCGTACTGCATGAACACCAGATTCCAGATTTCGATGAAGCGGTCGCCGTCTTCGTCCGGACTGCCGGGGGGGCCGCCCGGAATATGGTCGCCGTGATCGTAGAAAATTTCCGAACACGGCCCGCACGGCCCGGTGTCGCCCATGGCCCAGAAGTTGTCCGACGTGGCGATACGCAAAATGCGCTCTTCGGGCAGCCCGGCGATTTTCTTCCACAGATCAAACGCCTGATCGTCGTCCGCGTAGACGGTGACCAGAAGCTTGTCTTTGGCCAGGCCGAAGTCCCTGGTCACCAGGTCCCACGACAGTTCGATGGCCTGGTCCTTGAAGTAGTCGCCGAACGAGAAGTTGCCCAGCATCTCGAAAAACGTGTGGTGGCGCGCCGTGTAGCCGACGTTTTCCAGGTCGTTGTGCTTGCCCCCGGCGCGGACGCATTTCTGCGACGTCACCGCGCGGTCATAAGGCCGGGTCTCGTTGCCGGTGAAGACGTTCTTGAACTGCACCATGCCGGCGTTGACGAACATCAACGTCGGATCGTTCAAGGGCACTAAAGGCGACGAGGCAACGACTTCGTGGCCGTGGCCGGCGAAGTAGTCGAGAAACGCCTTGCGGATATCATTGACCGTTTGCATGGGGGGTAATTTAGGGGGCGGGTGCTGAGAAATAAACGCCTTTGGTGGAGAAAGGCGGGTATTTCTTCCGCCGCATATTAAAACGGCCTTCCCGTCAGCAAAACGGCCCCTCTCCGGAACGGAGAAGGGCCGCGGTATTGCTGGAGGATATTTAACCCGATCAGGAGGCTTCGGGCGTATCTTTTTCAGACGCGGAGTCGGGGTCTGCATCCGTGCCGCCGTCTTTAACGTTTTCGCCATCTTCTCCGTCTTTGGGCGTGTCGTCTTCGTGGCCGATCATCATTTCCTCGGCGATGTCTTCCGCGTTCTGGCGGATCAGGGCCTCGATCTGGTTGGCGATTTCGGGGTTTTGCTTGAGGTAGGTCTTGGCGTTTTCCCGTCCCTGGCCGATGCGTTCGGAATTGTACGAGAACCAGGAGCCGGATTTCTCGATAAACCCTTTCAGGACGCCGAGATCCAGGATTTCGCCCAGCTTGGAAATGCCCTCGCCGTACATGATGTCGAATTCGACCATCTTGAACGGCGGCGCCAGCTTGTTCTTGACCACCTTGACCCGGGTCTGGTTGCCGACCACTTCGTCGCGGTCCTTGATGGCGCCGATGCGGCGGATTTCCATGCGGATCGAGGAATAGAATTTGAGCGCGTTGCCGCCCGTCGTGGTTTCCGGGTTGCCGAACATGACGCCGATCTTGATGCGAATCTGGTTGATGAAAATGATCGTCGTGTTGGACTTGGAGACGGAGCCGGTCAGCTTGCGCAGCGCCTGACTCATCAGGCGGGCCTGCAGGCCGACATGATGGTCGCCCATTTCACCTTCCAGTTCGGCCTTCGGCACCAGGGCGGCGACGCTGTCGATCACCAACACGTCGACGGCCCCGGAACGGACCAGGGTGTCGGCAATTTCCAGCGCCTGTTCGCCGCTGTCAGGCTGCGAAATCAGCAGATTTTCGACATCGACGCCGAGTTTCTTGGCGTAAATCGGATCGAGCGCGTGTTCGGCGTCGATAAAGGCGCAGGTGCCGCCAATCTTCTGGGCTTCCGCCACCGCGTGCAGCGACAGCGTCGTCTTGCCGGAGCTTTCCGGCCCGTAAATTTCGATCACCCGGCCACGCGGCAGGCCGCCGATTCCGAGCGCGATATCCAGGTTGATGGAACCGGACGAAAAGACTTCCGTCTGCACCACCTCACGCTGGCCCAAACGCATGACGGAGCCCTTGCCGAAGGCGCGTTCGATCTGAGTGACCGCCGCCTCCAGGGCCTTGCTCTTGTTTGCGGAGTCTTTTTCCTTGTCTTTTTCCACGAGGCGCAACGGTGCTTCCGACATGATTGGATCCTTCCTTATTTCACATGTTCTTCAATGGTTCAACGAATGCTGTTCCCACAAAAGTACATGTTTTGTTCTCATTGGCAAGTGGATTTTTTAACCTACTGAAAATAAATATTTTTTCAGTCTATGTTCCTTTTATATTCTAATAAATTTTGAACTACCAAACACAGCCTTACTGTCTCCCCCATTGGTCGTAACACAACACCTAACCGACATTAGGATTCAACTTCGAGATTTGACCGGGGATGAGGAGTACACACCACTTGATCACAACCCCGATTTTTCCAAAATTCTCGTATTCAAACAAACTGATTTAGAAGATGATGCCGCCGATGCCATAACGGCATCTAGTTATGCCCTGGACCTGCACTTTCTGTTTTCTTCTGTACCGTCAATGCACGATACCACGCGAGACGAGCTATTGAGTCAGCCTCTAATTCAGCAACACTTTGAGAAGTTCTCTCTTCAAGGCTCTCCGTAGCAACCTCACGAACAGCTTGGATAAAACTGTCACGGTCGATTCGATCAGCCTCTGAGCCATTGGTTTCTGCCATTTTTGGCTCCTATTTCGAGAATCTAGCTTGTTCAGTCAGCTATATAAACGCGATTTTGAAGAACTCCGGGGCGGGGTTTTTGAATGCAACAGGGATATCCGGCGGCGACGGCAGAGGACCTAGCCCTCCATCACGCCCTTCACCGCCGCCGCCAGCCCCTTCAGGCTGAACGGCTTGGGCAGAAAATGGATCGTCGGGTCGCGCTCGATTTCGTCGCGGAAGACGTCTTCGGCGTAGCCCGACATTAAAATCACCTTCACGTCGGGCAGTTCGTGGCGCACCAGTCCGACCAGGGTATTTCCGTCCATGCCGGGCATCACCACGTCTGAAATGATCAGGTCGATGGTCCCGTCGGCGGAGTTCAGGACATCGAGCGCGCTTTCTCCGTTTTCCGCCTCCAGCACCGTATAGCCCTTGTTGCGGAGTGCGCGTGCGCCGAACAGGCGGACCGCGTCTTCGTCCTCGACCAGAAGCACCGTGCCCGACCCGGTCAGGTCGCCCTTGCCCTCCGCCGCGTCCAGGGAAGACACACGGGGCGGTGCCTCGCCGGCGGCCAGGTCCTTGGCCTCGTCGTCTTCGGTGTATTTGGGCATATAGATGCTGAACGTGGTGCCCTCGCCCGGCGCGCTGTCGACGAAAATAAAGCCGCCGGTCTGATGCACGATGCCATACACCGTGGAGAGTCCCAGTCCGGTTCCCGCCCCGACCTCCTTGGTCGAGAAGAACGGCTCGAAAATCCTCTCCATATCTTCCTTGCGGATGCCGGTGCCGGTGTCGGACACCCGGATCAGGACATAGGGCCCCCTGGGCATCAGGTCATGGCCGCGCTGTACGGGTGCATCCAGGACCAGAGACGACGTCGTCAGCGTCAACTCGCCGCCGCCCGGCATGGCGTCGCGCGCATTGACCGCGAGGTTGATAATGACTTGGTCGAACTGGCCCCGGTCGACCTTGATGGCGCCTAAATCCTTGCCGTGTTCCAGCTTGAGCGCGATCTTCTCGCCGATCAGCCGGCCCAAAAGCGTGGTCAGTTCATTCAGGGTTTCGGTCACGTCGAGCTGCACCAACGCCAGCGCCTGCTTACGCGAAAAGGCGAGAAGCTGGCGCACCAGGTTGGTCGCCCGGCTGGCGTTCTGTCGGATCTGCTGGATATCGGCGAAGTCCGGGTCGCCGGGACCATGGCGCGCCAGGAGCAGGTCCGAAAACCCGATCATCGCCGTCAGCAGATTGTTGAAATCATGCGCCACGCCGCCTGCAAGCTGTCCGACGGCGTCCATTTTCTGAGACTGGGCGAACTGGACTTCCAGGTTTATCTGTTCCGTGGTGTCGATGAAATGCAGCGCCAGCCCCGACAGCTCGCCTTCGGCGTTTTCCAGCCGGCTGGCGTAGAGCGACGCCATCAGCTCGCGTTCCCGCGCGCCGGGCATGCGGACTTCCATATGCGTCGCCCTAGCCGTACCCATGACAACCTTGGACAGCGCCGCCGCGATATCGCCCCGGTCCTCCTTGGCCACCCGATCGGCAAAGGGAAGCCCGATCAGGTCTTCCGGGTTGAGTCCGATGAGCTTCAAAAAAGCCCGGTTGCATTCGGCGATGTTGCCCTGCAAATCGAGCAGCACGATGCCCACCGGGGCCTCGTCGAACAGCCAGTGCAGCCGAATTTCCGAACTGCCGCCATCGCCCCCGACCCCCTCGCCTTCCGCGCCGGCGTCGCGGTATCGCCAGTCGGCGCTTCGAAGCACCACGCAGCGGCTGTAGGCGGGCCGCTCTCCATCTCCCGCGTGCAGGGATTGGATCACCCAGCCCGAAAACGTGCCGCCGTCGCGGCGTTTAAAGGAAACGGTGGCGGCGTTGATACCGGCAGCGCGTTTGTCCTCGCCGGGGCTCATGTATTGGTCCAGGGGCTGGCCGGCCATGTCCTCAGGACCGCTGTCCAGCCATTGCGCCAGGGTCTGATTGACGTATAGGAAGTGCCCGCTGGCATCGGCGGAAAAGAAGCCGACCGGCAACATATCCAGGAAATCGGCGAGATGAGTTTCCTCCTCGCGGCGGATGGTGTCCATCTCACGCCCGGCGGTAATATCCTCGGCCCGCCAAAGCGCACCGGGGCCGTCCGCCTTGTGGCCGGCCCGGGTTACCGGGCTGACGGTGAGGCGGCGCCATTCCACCTGTCCTGAGCCGATGGCGACGGGAAATTCCTCGTGTCCGGCGATGCCCGCTTCGGCGGTGACGGCGAGGCGCTGAAAGGCCGCCAGCGCCGTTGCATCGCCGTTGAGCGCGCCGGCGATGGCGTCCAGCGACTTCACCCGCCCCGAGCCATTTTCGGCGGCCATGCGAAAGAGCCGGTGAAAGGACGGGTTGGAATACACGAACCGTCCATTACCAGCGGTCATCAACAGCCCTTCGCCGGATTCATCGGCTGCGGCGCGCAACAGCCGGGACGCCGAATCCCTGGCCTTCGCCGCGCCCAAGGCCCAGGCTAGGCCGGCAAAAGCCAACAGCGCGAAGCCGGAGACATAGAGTGCCTGAACGGAGGTCTCCTGGCCCTTGAGATGCAGGAACGCCGCCGCCCCCGCCAACAGCACGGTCAGCAGAGCCCACAACAGCGGCAGGCGAATCAGCCAGCGAATCGGGCCGCCCGCCGGTTTTGCCCTGGGCGCCAGCGTGTTCGCGTGATATCCTTGAGACCCCTTCACCCCCATACTCCACTTAAGTCTTCCGCTTGATTTCCGTTTGCGCCCGGCCACTCGACCGTTTCAACGATGCTTTATTGTAGCGGCGCTTGGCCACCGGTTGAAGGGTCTGCGCCCGGCAGTTCGCCCCGTTGGCGCATGACGAAGCCGATAACCTCGGCCACCGCCTTGAAATGTTCGGCGGGAATTTCCTCGTCGATATCGACGCCCGCATAGAGCGCACGCGCCAGGGGCGGGTTTTCCACCAGGGGCACGTCGTTGGCCTCGGCGACTTCCCGGATGCGCATAGCCAGGTGATCGACGCCCTTGGCGACCAGCTTGGGCGCCGCCATTTCATCCATCTTGTATTGCAGGGCGATGGAATAGTGGGTCGGGTTGGTGATGATCACGTCGGCGTCTGGAACGGCGCTCATCATGCGCTGCTGAGCGCGTTCGGTGCGGATTTTCCGAATCCGCGCCTTCACGTGCGGATCGCCTTCCGATTGCTTGTGCTCGTCCTTCACTTCCTGCTTCGACATGCGCATGCGCTTGGTAAAGCGGTGCTTTTGAAACGCGAAATCCATGGCCGCAACCAGGGTCATCACCCCCAGCGTACCTGCCGACAGCACGGTCGCGATGATGAAAATACGGTCCATGGACTGGACAATTTCCATGCGGGGAAACAGCGTCAGGTCGGTCAGCCACGGCAGCGCCAGAAGAAAAGACACCACGCCGACGGCGACAAGCTTCAATATCCCCTTGAGAAATTCCATGAGCGCGCGCTGCGAAAACATCCGCTTCGTGCCCTTGAGGACGGAAATCTTGGACAGGTCGAATTTCACCTTTTCCGGCGAAAACATCAGCCCGAACTGGGCAACATTGGAAGCAATGCCGAGAATCAGCAAAAGCCCAAGCAAAGGCGCCAGCAAAAGCCCGACGTTCGACGTCACGTCGGCCATGGTCAGGAGCAGATGTTCGAAATCGATCGGAATGGCATGCGGACTTTGCACGAAGGGTATGGCCACCTGGCGGATGCCGCTGGCGATGGTCGGGCCCATGAAGATCAGCCCGGCGGTACCGCCCAGCAGGATCATCCACGTCTTGAGCTCCTGGGATTGGGCGACGTCGCCTTTCTCCCGGGCTTTCGAAAGCTTTCGCTCTGATGGGTCTTCTGTTTTTTGTGAGTCGTCGTCTTCTTCGGCCATGTTCCGTCCTTGCTATTGGCCTTCCCGGGACATTCCTGAGGAGCCTTCCCAGGATCCACCTGCCCAATTTAGCGGCCAAAGCGTTAAGGCAAGATGAAGTTCTGATAGGCTTCCCCGAAATTCTGCAAGAACACCAGCATGATGCCGGTCAGGGTGATCGCCAGAACCCATATCTGCAACCCGATCTGGACCGGCAAACCGAAGAAGAAGACCTGTAGTTGCGGCATCAGGCGGCCCAGCAGGCCGAGGCCGATGTAATAGGTCAGCCCGACGATGACGACGGGCGCCGCCAAACGGAGCCCGAGCGCGAAACTGTCGGCCACCCGGCGGCCCAGAATATTAACCATATCGCCCATCGGCAGCGCCCGGCCCGGTTCCATCAGCGTATAGCTGTCGGCAAGGGCGCGCAGCATCATGTGATGCAGGTCGGCACTGAAAATAAGAACCGTGCCCATAATCAACAGGAAACTGGCGACGGTGGAGCTTTGCTGCTCGGCGATGGGGTCCTGGATCATCGCATTGGCCATGGACGACATGTAGGAAATCACCGTACCCGCCGTCTGCAGGGCGCCGATCAGGATGCGGGCGATAGCGCCGAAAAACAGGCCGATCAAAAATTCCCCGCCGATCAGCATCGCCATGCCGGCGACACTCGGCGGACGCACCGGAAGCCCGGCGATCAAAACCGGCGTCATGACGAAGCTGATAGCAAGGGCAATGCCTAAACGCAGGCGGACGGGAACGAAGCCTGCGCTGAACCCCGGCATGATGGCCAGCGCCGTCCCGATGCGCGTAAAAATAAGGAAAAAACCGAAAATATTGAGGGTGAGGATTTCTTCCAACATGCCCCGAAATTACCCCCCCCGTTACCCCAGCGTGACGATCAGGCCGAACAGTTCCTGGGAAAATTCGATCAGCGTCGTCATCATGAACGGCAGGAACAACAGAATTGAAAAGAAGATGACGACGATCTTGGGAACGAACGTCAGAGTCATTTCCTGAATGGTGGTCAGCGCCTGAAACAGCGCGATGACAAGCCCGATTAAAAGACCCGCGCCCATGATAGGGGCCGACAACTTCAGGACCACCCAAATACCGTTTCGGCCAATTTCCAGAACGGAGGCCTCGTCCACCGGAATCCCCTAACCGCGATGTTTCGAATTACGCCAAAGCCGGGTACCTGCCCCGGTCCCTGGAAAGCTCGCCTAGATGGGCATGCGGATGATGTCCTTGTAGGCGTCCAGGACCTTGTCGCGAATCGTTACCACAGTCTGTAACGTAACTTCGGCTTCCGCAACCGCCGTGACGACCTGGCCGATATCGGCACGTTCGGCGACGCCGGCGATGGAAAGTTGTTCGCTGCGCTCGCCGATCTTCTTGGCTTCATTGATGGCGCCCTTGACCAGATCGGCGAATTCGCTTCCCGATGGACCGGCGGAGATTTCCTCTTTGGCGGAGCCGCCGCCTTTGACGGCGTCGTTATAGGCATTGATCGCGGTGGTGATACTTGTCAACGGAGCGGACATATATGTTTCCTACTCTCTCTCTTGGTTATCTGTTTTCCCGTTCTTTATCAGGCTCTTGTACTAACGCAGCAGCTCGATGGTCTGGTTCAGCATGCCCTTGGAAACCTTAATGGCGTTGAGGTTGGCCTCGTAGGACCGTTGCGCCTCGCGCATATCGGTCATTTCGATCAGGGTGTTGACGTTCGGCGTCTTCACGTAGCCATCAACGTCGGCAGCCGGGTGGCTCGGTTCATAGCGTTTGTTGAAATCGGAGCGGTCGGGCTGAACCTTGCCCGTGCGCACCGTTTTCAGGCCGATCGACCGGTCGAGGACATTCTTGAAGGAAATGACCTGACGCCGGTAGGGATTTTTGCCGGGTTCCTGCGGCAGGGAATTGGCGTTGGCGAGGTTTTGCGAGATCACGCGAAGACGGTTGCCTTGTGCGCGCATGCCGGCGCCGGAAATCCGCATTGTCTTGATGATGTCGTCCATAAATCTAATCCTTAAGAATTCGGTGACCGAAAAATCCTGCTCAGCGGCGGCCGAGGGCTGTTTTGATCATGCCGAGATGCTTTTTGTACAATTGGGTGGCCAGGCGGTAATTGACCGATGATTCGCTCATTTTCGCCATCTGCTCTTCGAGCACGACGGAGTTTCCGTTGGTAGCGGTCTCATACGGGTTGCGGATTTCCTGGGAGCCGAATTCCGTCGTTCGCTTGGGCTGCCCCCGAAGGTGGCTCCCCGACGTCGCCGCCATGGTGAGACTTGCGCTTTCCTTGCGGACCATCTCCTTGAACTGAAAGGCCTTGATGTCCCGGGCCTTGTAACCGGGGGTATCCGCATTGGCGATGTTCTGCGACAAGACCTCCTGGCGATGGCCCAGCCAGGCCATGCGTTTCTTGACGATGCTAAAAAAGGGGACGCTGGATAAATCCATAACCCTGATGCCTTTAAACTGTTTTCCCGTTCCAGGCGCAGCTGCAAATTTTTCGCAATGCACGACTCACAGGCCACGACTAGGCATTATCTGCCGGGTTTCTTAACAATTGGTAAAACCGGGTTGGTTAAAAGGTACGCCCCCAGTTGGCCTCCCGAGTCGGCCACAAGGTCCCTTCCTGGCCGGAAACCGGCCCCGGAATAGCCTCCCCCGAAATGGAAATAATTCGTTTAATAACATGGCATTGCCATTCCCCCGCCGGTTAAGTGATTTTTAAGGCCGGTGCGTCACGGTTATAGTGGTTCCAGTGTTTAACGCCGTTCCCTGGCAGAACGGAGCGAAAGAGGCACCTTGTCGACATCCGAAAAAGACCATGAAGGCGAAGACAACAAGCAGGCCGTGGCTGTCGCGCTCGCGCACGACCTGAAGAATGGTCGCCCGCCCCGCATGGTCGCCGGCGGCCGCGGCCGCATTGCCGAGCAGATTTTGGAGATCGCTTTTGCCAACGGCGTCAGGGTCCGTGAAGACGCGGACCTGGCGCAGTTGTTGAGTTCCATTGATATCGACAGCGAAATCCCCGTCGAAGCCTTCGCCGCCGTCGCCGAAATCCTCACCTATGTATATCAGGCCAATGCCGGCTTTTCCGCGCCCGGCGACATGGGCGCACCACAGGATGGCGGTTTGTCCGCTTTATGGCCCAAGGAGCCAGAACCATGACCCCTCCCGATACCCCCACCAACGACAACAATACCGCCAGCCTGAGAGACGGCATCGCCACCCTGGCGGGCGAAATCCTGGCCGCCCGCGGTGAGGTTGCCGCCGGCAACGATATCGAACTCGGCAGCTTCATGACCAAGGTCAGCGCCTTTTGCGCGGCCATCTCCGCCAACCCGCCTTCGGATGCGGACGCCCCGATGATTATGACCTCCATCGAGGGGCTGGTGAACGACCTCAATGACCTGGGCCGGGAGTTGGCCGAGTTGCAAGCCAGCCGCGACGCGGCCAAAGACAACACGTAAGAGCGACGATTAAAAACCATGGAATTTTCCGAGTATCTCCGATTTTTTCTGGCACTGGTCTTCGTCATCGGATTGATCGGCGCCGCCGCAGCCATGGCCAGACGCATGGGCTTTGGCTTTCCGTCCCAGGCCATAAAGAAATCCACCAACCGGAGGCTTGCGGTCGTTGAGGCGGCCCCCCTGGACGGACGCCGCCGCATGGTCCTGATCCGGCGCGACGATACCGAGCATCTGCTGGTGCTGAGCCCGAACGGTGAAACCGTCATCGAAAGCGGAATTCGGGCGAAACCGGAACCGGACGGAACGTCCACCGGCGGAAACAATCCCGAGGACCAGGCATGATCCTTGCCAAATTCCGGGCCAAATTCCGGGCCAAACCCCGGGTCAAACCCCGCTCTTCTTCACTGAAGCCTCTGCTTTTGGCCTTCGTTGGCGCGTCGGCGCTGAGCCTGGCGCTCGCAGCGGTTCTGGTGTGGACGGCGGATCCGGCGGCCGCGCAAAGCCTGTCTCTGGACCTCGGCGGAGACGCCACGGGTGGCGAAACAACGGCCCGGGTCATCCAGATCATCGCCCTGGTGACCGTCCTCAGCCTGGCGCCGTCGATCCTGGTCATGATGACGTCGTTCGTGCGCATCATCGTTGTTCTATCGTTTCTGCGCACGGCGCTCGGCACCCAGCAGACGCCGCCCAACCAGGTCTTGATCAGCCTGGCGCTGTTCCTAACCCTGTTCGTGATGATGCCGGTTTTCGAGAAAACCTTTGATCAGGGTATCAAGCCTCTGATCGAGGGCGAGATCGAAGAAGCCGAGGCTTTCAAGCGCTCCGTTCAGCCGTTTCGCGCCTTCATGTTGTCCCATGTGCGCGAGCAGGATATCGCACTGTTCGTCGACATCGCGAAAATTCCCGACGCAGAGGTCAAAAAGGAAATGCCCATGCGGGTGTTGATCCCGGCATTCGTGATTTCCGAACTGCGCCGCGCCTTCGAGATCGGCTTTCTGGTTTTTGTACCGTTCCTGATTATCGACATGGTGGTGGCGTCGGTGCTGATGTCCATGGGCATGATGATGCTGCCGCCGATCATCATAGCCCTGCCGTTCAAGATCATCTTTTTCGTGCTGGTCGACGGCTGGTACATGATCGTCGGCTCACTGGTGCGCAGCTTCGGCTGATAGCTGGCCCCTTTTTCCTATAGGCTTGAACCTTTACGCCTGCGGCGGCGTACGGGACGGTTGTTGTCCGGGTACGGCGTTATCACCCGCCGGGGGCGTGGTTTTCGGGGCTTCCGGCGTTTGCTTGCCCTTCTGAAGGCCCGGGTTGCGGCCAGCGCGTTTGGGCCGCGCCGCCGGCGGCACCAGTTCGCTCAGGTTTTCCTTCTTCAAGCGTTCGCGGTAGGCGGCCATGAAGGTTACGAAGTTTTCCGCTTCCTTGACATTGGAGCGCACCTGACCGGGGTCCAAAAGCCCCAAGGACCTCTGCGAAACAATCAGGTTGAAGGCGTTTTTCAGCCTGTTTTTGGCCATGCCTGTGGAAAAATCGCTGCGCGCCCGGCCAAGGGCCCGTTCATTTCCGGATAAGGTCAAGGCGATGGCGTAATTCAGAACATAGGCCGCCTGCCTGTCGTCCAGTTCCTTGCCCGGTTTCGCATCGGTCAGACGGATCAGGTTGCGAAGCGCCTGGGCCGCATTGGACCACTTCCGCTCACCCCAGAAGATTTCCGTCCTGAGCAGCTCCGCGTCCCTGCTTTTGTCCCCCTTGAGCACCGCGAGCGCGGTTTCATTCTGCTCGACGCCCATCAGGGTTCTCGCGCGTATATGCAGGCGTTGCTGGACCAGAGATGCCGGAAGCCCCGGTGAATCCGTTTCATCCAGGGTCTTTATGGCTTCGTCATATTGCCGGGCGAGGATATGCACCAGCGCCAGTTGCGCTCCGACACGGGCCTTTTCTTCGCCCTGGAGGCGGTAGCGGACCTGGGCGGTCAGCAATTGAAGAGCCCGGTCGAGAAGATCTACGCCGACTAGCCGGTCGGCCAGCTTGCGGATCATTTCGTCGCCCTGAACGCCAGCCGGGGTCAGTTCCTTGAATTCATCGTAAATGGCGATCGCCATCACCGGCGGCAGGGAATCGGCGGCGTCATCCAGGTACAAGCTGGTGAAGGCATCTGACATCTGCAACGTCACCTGCGGCGCATCCGGGTGGGTGCGAAAGTAGGTCGCGGCCTGGCGCAACTGGTCCAGGCCTTTTCGATATTGACCGTTTTCGATATAGAGAGTGCCCAACCGGCGCAACAGGTTGAATTCGAATTCATCGCCGCGCCAGGCGAAGCGGATTTTTTCGAGGTCCTGGATCGCCCCGGACAAGGGCAGACGGTCCAGTTTGCGGAGCAGTTCCATACGCGAGATCACCGCTTTCGGTTGGCTCGGCCGGTGCGTGCCGTCGCGCACGGCTTCCCACTTGGCGATGGCGGCATCAAAATCTCCGGACAGTTCCAGAACCCGCCCCTCTTCATAATCGAGCAGGTTTTTCTCTTTCGGCGTAAGGTTGTCGAGGCGAAGAAATTCAAGGAAATACCGGGCCTGCTTGATATCGCCGGCCTTCAGCGCCGTATCGGCAACCAATTGGCCCAAGGGAATTTTTATGGCTTTCGGATAGGGACGGATGATCCGGCCGGTGCGTCTAAGAACGGATGCCGCCGCCGTGATGTCGCCGATTGCCGCCCGAATCGCGCCCCGCCAAAACGCGGCTTCGTCGATCCATTTCAGTTCGTCGTGGAAAAAATCCTTATCGGCCTCCACGTAGCGGCCCAGCATGAATTTTGCCACCCCCCGGAGCATTCGGAATTCCGGATTCTGTTCAATTCCGGAACGCGTCCGCACACTTTCGCGCAATACGGCCAAGCCTTCGGCAAAATATCCGTTGGCGATATAAAACCGCACCAGGTCAAGGCGCGTGGCTTCGCGGGCCGTCCCTTTCGACCGGCTGACGGCGTACAGCAGCTCGTGCTTCCGGTTGCGGAAGGAAAGGGGACTTTTCACCTTCCATGGTTCGAGGTCGAGAATCCGGGTCAGCGGCTTCATGGCCGCCAGTTTGCGGTTGGCCTCGGCCTCTTCGGATACCGCCGAAATCTGCAATTCCCCGCCACTGGTCACTTCAACGCCTTCACGCAAGGGGCGCACCCGGATATCGTCGACGCGGGGTTGCACGACGATGCCCTGGGCGGAGGTTATGAAGCGAAGTTGCGGATAGACATACTCCAACCCGATCCCGTTGCTTAAGGGAATCAGAGGAACAATGATCAAATTATCGCCGACCTCAGGATCGGTGATGCCGATGGGCTTTCCGGGCTCGGGCACCGGCACAAACAGCCGGGCGCCGACGGGCGAGTTCGGTTGCGCATGAACCGTCAAGGGTGTCTTTGCGTCCAGGGGTTGTTTGCGGAAATCCAGCAACCAGGCCAGCCCGTCGCGGCGAACGGACGGATTGATCCCTTCCATGGTCGCCAGCCTGAGAACCGTTCCCTGGGTCGTCCCCATCTGTTCCACGCCTTTGATGATATTCCGGCCGGCTTCGCGCAATTGGGCGACGTCGATAGCCGTCGGCTTGTCGAAGGCGATCCAGAGGGTTCCGCCGCGCCGGAAAATAGCGGCGCCAACGGGTTCGCTCCAATCAAAGCGGAGCGTCACGGCATCGGCGGGCGCGGCGCCAGGACCGGACGACGAACCGGAAGCCGGCGGGGCTGCAGCGACTCTAACGCCCGACGGAGCCGGCGCCAGGGGCGGAAGCCCCGCGGCCCGGCTTCGCGAACCTTGCAGGGCTTGCGGTTTTTCCGGAGCGGTGGACGGAGAAGACGCCGCAGCCTGCGTTCCTGGCGGAGGCGTCAAGCGCGTGGGGGTTCCCGGAGTTTGACCGGATACAGGCTCCGGTCCCTTTGCCGGCTCGGCAGGTTCAGCCCCGGTTTTCAACTGAGCGGCGGTTTTTACCGCTCCGCTCTCTGTTGTTTTTTTGATATCCGCGGTTTTAGACGCGGGTTGTGACGCTGGCTCGTTCACCTCCGGGGCCTTGGGAGTTTCGGGAGCCTTTTCCGCGACCATTTCCAATTCCTTTTTTGGGGCTTGTTCGGGCGGCAGGGCCTCCGCCTTCTGTGAACCGCTGGGCCGGCGAACATCGACAACCACCTTGGCCCCGGCCAGGAAATGACGGAGCTTGGAAGTTTTCGGGACGGACAGGGTGACGGTTGACGTTCCGTCGCCAAGCCCGGCCCTGGCGCCGCCGATAAAGGGCACACGGCCCGTTGTTAGGGCCTTGAGGTTGAAATTAACGGCGCGGTTGAAGGTCAGAGTGGCGATGGCACCGTCCTGCTTGAGGTCATAGGCCACCTTGCTGGGCCAGTCGAAGACCAGGCGCGTATACTCGGCGTGTTGGCCCGTGCGGACCCGAACGGTTGGAAGATCGGAATCTTCCTTACCAGACTCTACCGCCCCCGCCGTTTTCTCGGCCGGCTTTGCTTCGGCGTTCGGCTTGGCGGCGGAAGATTTGGCCTGTTTGGAGTCTTCTTTATCCTTAGGCGCCGTCTCCTTTTCGGCGATTTCAACGATCACCGAACTGCCGGAATCGAAACTGTAGACGTCGAATTCTCCGGCCAGTTCGACAACCACGCTTTGCCCGTCGCCCCCGGATTTGACGGATTTCACGTATTTCCGGAGCGTCCGGGTGACACGCCCGAAAGACGCTTCGATGGGGCGGGCGAAGCGCACCGTCATTGTCCCACCGCTGACCGAAGACTTGTGACTGACCGGGGAATTCCAGTTAAAGACGATACGTCCGAAATCATCCCGGGCGGCGGCGCTGACGCGCACCGGCTCGGCCCGTAAGGACTGGGCGGAAAAAATATCCGCCAGCAAAGCGAGAACAAGAAGCGCCAACAGGGAAAGCAACCGCCGGGCCATCATGCCCCCCCCGCCTCGGGCCGGATGATGATTTCGATCCGCCGATCTAGGGATGCGCGCTGCTCAACGGTAAGCTCCCCTTGAAATTCCCCCGGTAATCCCAACAACGGCGCGGGACGCCCGTCGGCGTAACCAAAGGCGGTAATGGTTTTCAGGTAACCGGATTGTCGCAGCGCATTGGCGACGGAAGCGGCCCTGGCCGTAGACAATTCCCAGTTGGATGCATAGCCACCACCCACACCATCGCCCACCCCGATCCTCGCCGGCGGTTCCGTGCCCGTATGGCCGTTGACGCCGATTTCGTTGCCGATATTGCGCAGCACGCCGCCCAAAACGAACAGAGCCTTGCGCCCGGCGTCCGTCATCTCCGCCGTCCCCGCCGGAAACAGGGTGTCTCCTGGAAGGACGATCATCAGGCGATCATCCAGAAGCAGAATATGGCTGTCCGTCAACTGGGGTTGCGCATCAACCGCTTCCCCGATCACGGAGGCCAGATAATCCAGATTAATCGCCTTACCACGGAAAATAGTGCCGATGTTGAATTTCGATGTCTGCACCGGAGGCACTTTTTCAAGCGTCGGGCGCAGGGTCTGTGACAGGGAATCGATCACGTTCTGCCAATCGCTGACCTTGACGCTGGACATGGCGAACAGCATGACGAAAAAGGTCAGCATCAAGGCGACCAGATCGGTAAACGTAATCAGCCATACCCGCTGGCCTCGCCCATCGGACGATGCGCCGGGCGAAAAAGTCGGCTGAATATTATGTTGTTGATTGTCCACCGTACCCACCGGAACCCTTTTATTGCGGCCCAGCCCGAGGCTGGGTTTGATTTTCAGTACGACCTTTGTTTTCACTGCGGACGTAAAAGCGCATCGTCACCTGTCCCGGCGCATCCGGCACGAGCCCTACCGACAGGCTGTCCGGGGGAGCGCCCCGGCCGAGAATTTCGCGGGCGAACCCACCGGCTCGCGCCATCGCCAAAGTCTGCGTTACATGAAACGTCCCGTCTCCGGCCGGAACCGTCCCGACGATAAATTCCATATCGAACCGGACCCCCGGCGGGCGGCCACCCAAGGCCGCGACTATCCGGTCGAGAAACGCCACGACATTCGGGTTTAACCGGTCGGTGTTTTCCTGAAACACGGCTTCGATGGGCATGCGCGCATGCATCAAACGGCCGGGCTGGACGATCTCGACCTTGGCAACCTGAAGGGCGGTCGCAAAAATTCCGGTGACTTTTTCCTGGAACGCCTGCCCGCCCAGCACATCGCCCTGTTTCGATGTAAAGTCGGAAATCACATCTCCGGTCTTACGGAATGTGGTGAAGGTAGACGTCAGGCTTTGCATCACCGCCTTCGATTTGACGTCTTCGACGGTGGAAATGGACACCAGAACGATAAAAAAGGCGAGAATCAGCAAAAACAGGGAAAGAAAGGCATAGACGGTTCCCTGGCGGGAATCATACGCGGATGGGTTTGCGGCCGAAAATTCGTTCATACGTTCCTACTGTAACCAATTCTGCAAAAACTAATTCGGCTTGGGAACAATGGGCAAATTCCGCAATTGCGACAGTTCAACGGTCATTTCACGGGCTTTTTCCGGATTCATTTTCGCCATCACCGGCGCCAGTTTCCGTTCCTTCATCCGTTCCGCGACCTCAAGCAACGTGTCCATTTCAAGATCCTCGAAAATCCTGGCCGCGTCCTTGGGCTTCATGTTTTCGTAAATTTTGACCAGGCTGACCAGTTTCGCGTCCTGTTGATTGTCGTAGGTCTTGATCAGACCGGTAATGGTTTCCCGAAGCGATTTCAATTCCTGGACTTTCTTGTCGATGCGCCGTTCCGCGGCGGTCAGAAGACCGGTCCGGGTTTGTAGTTCCTGCTCGCGGGATTCCAGAACCCGACGGCGCTCGGCCAGTTGCTGCAACAGATCGATTTCAGCATTGGTCAGGAGCGTCGGGTCTTCGGTAATCAGTTTCGACTGGGGACCCTTGGGCTCATCCTTCAGGGCGGCGGACATCGCCTTGGCTTTATCCTGGGGATCGCCCTTTTGGGCATTCCCGTCACCGGCATCCTCCGCGGATTTATTGGCACCGCCACCGGTCTGCGCGACCGCACCGGCAACCTGGATGGAGCCTTGGTCCATTCCACCGAACCCTTCCCAGATGTCGCCGATCTTGACCGTCAACATCATCGTCGCGGCAAAAATCGTCAGCGGCAGGAATCTGATTTTTGAAAATATTTTCAACATGTTAGTAACCTATATCCGCATTCCATACAGCACTACCCTACCTGACCGGCCTAGCCGGCAGAGCGGATGGCTTTCAGCAGTTCCCGTTCGGCTTCCGATTTTCCTTCGTCGTCATCCGCCATATCGTCCCCCGCCGTATCGTCCCCCATCGTATTTCTCCGAGCCGTCAACGGCTCGCTTGCGGCTTCCGGCGCCCGTTCGGAACGGGGTTCTGGCTTAGATTCAGGCTCAAATTCAGGCTCAAATTCAGGCTCAAATTCAGACGGGGCCTTCGCGCCGCCACCGTGCACATCGCGCGTGGCGCGAACCAGATGTTCCAGGTTGTCCGCCGCCCTGTCGCCGCGTTCGATCAGAAACGCCAGGTCGTCTTTCAAACCCTGCGCCTGCTCCAGGCGCTGCTGCAGCACGTCGGTGGTATGCTGCAGGATTTTGATGCCCTCCTCGGCGCGAAAAGTGGAATCCCCGAACGTCGACGCCAGTTTTTCCAGGGCTTTCCGGTCGGCACGCAACTTACCGAGTCGTTTGTTCAACACCACGGCAAAGCCGATGGTGATAACCAGAAGAAGCGCAACGAACACATCCAGTATCAATGAAAAGGGCACAGGCGTTCCTTAAAATTTGACGGTTGTAACGTTATACGAATGGACCATAATCACTTTCTCAAGGCCTATTGCCGGGCCTTTGAATCAACTTTCGACTCGATTTTGATGGCGATCTGATTGCCCTTGCGGCCCATGCGCCCGGTATACATGGCAACATCGCCGCAATGGAGCGCGACCAGAGAATCCGGCGTCGCGCTGAACATGATGCGAGAGCCGATCTTGAGGTCGAAGACCTCGCTCAGGCGCATGATCTGCTGGTCAACGACGGCTTCCAGGTCGACCTCGGTCATCCAGAGTTCTTCTGCAAGATGGGTTTCCCAAATGGAATCCCGGCCGAATTTTTCGCCCATGAACATCTGCAACAGCAGTTCGCGAACCGGCTCCAGCGTCGCATATGGCAACAGCAGTTCCAGCCGCCCGCCGCGATCTTCCATGTCGATCCGGAGCCGCGTCACGATGGCCGCGTTGGAAGGCCGGGAAATGGTGGCGAACCGGGGGTTTGTTTCCAGCCGGTCGAAACGGAAGGTTACAGGGCTCAACGGCTCAAAGGCGGCGCTCAGATCGGCCAGCATCACATGTACCATGCGTTCCACCAGGGACCGTTCGATGGTCGTGTAGGGGCGGCCCTCGATCCGCATCGCCGCCGTGCCCCGGCGTCCACCCAGAAGAACGTCGACAATGGAATAAATCAGCGAGGAATCGACCGTCACCAGCCCGAAGTTATCCCATTCCTCGGCCTTGAATACGCTCAGCATGGCCGGCAACGGAATGGAGTTCAGGTAATCCCCGAAGCGAATGGAGGCGATATTGTCGAGCGAGACTTCGACGTTGTCGGAGGTGAAATTCCGAAGCGATGTGGACATCAGGCGGACCAGACGGTCGAACACGACCTCCAGCATCGGCAGACGTTCATATGAAACCAGGGCGCTCGACAGGATCGCCTGGATCCCGGACTTGTCGCCGGAGTCGTCGTGCTCCTCATCGAACCCGAGAAGACTGTCGATTTCTTCCTGGTTGAGAACGCGCGTCGATTCCCGTCCGCCCTCGTCGGCCACGGCAACTTCGCCACCGCCGTCTTCTCCTTCTTCGCCTTCGCCGACCATGGACTCCCATTCGGCGGCCAGATCGTCCTCGCCGTCGCCGCCACCGTCACCATCTTCGCCTCCCATGGAGGCTTCCCATTCGGCGGCCAGGGCGTCCTGGTCTTCGTCTTCGTCGGCAGGGCTTGTCATATCAATCTGCTTCCTTGCCTTGTGAAACCCTTACTGAACAAGCATTTCCTTGAACAGAACATCGTTAACCTTAACGGGCGCTGCGGCGATATTGACTCGCGTCAGCAATTCTTCCCTGAGCCGATACATGCCGGCGGAGCCCTTCAAATCCTCGATCCGAAGTTCGCGGAGATAAACCTGAAAGTTATCCATTATGCGCGGCATCACGGTTTCAATCCTTTTAATATCCTTCTCGTCGGCCAGTTCCAGGCTGACCCGAACCTTCAGGAAGCTCGACTTGCGGCCCCCGGTATTGAGGTTGACGATGATTTCTTCCAACGGAAAGAAAACCGCCTCCAGCGAAGCCTTCCTTTTCTCCTCATCCGCCTGACTCTCTTCTCCGGAGCCCCCCGTTACCCAGGCGATAACCGGATCCAGGAGACCGGTAAAATAAGCTGCGGCAAAACCACCGACCGCCAACAACAAGACAACGGCGACAATAAGAAGAACTTTCTTCGTACCACCTGACTTTTCGGATGCCTCGCCGTCCTCGTCGCCGAGGCCCTCGCCATCCTCATCGTCAATTTCGTCCTCTGGTTCTTCTTCGTCAGCCATCACCAAAAACCACTATTGCAACAGGACCCGAAAACCGGGAACCGCCGCTGGGAGAATATAAAGCCTGGTTGGTTAACAACTTCTTGAGAAAGGGCGCCCAAAACATCGCCGGGACATCACAATCCATATATTTCATTTCTGCGTATGCCCGTTTTCATCCCGTGAAACCTGGATTTTCCATAGCCTTTCGGGGCCTTTTGGACGGCAGCGAATCATAGAGTACCAAATCCGCGATACCGGGGGCAACAATCCCGAGGTTTCCGGGCTTCCCCACCTTGCCATCCCGCTTTGGCAAGACTCCGCTGAAGGCGCGCTCAAGCGCGCCGTTCCGGGGCAAGAACTACCCGGCAAAGCATACCCGCCGCCCCGGAGATGACGATCCCGCCCCTCCAGAACAAACTCTAACTTAATGATTTTAATGATTTTTTTATGTTGGCACGGGCCATGCATAGTATTCGGCGGGTACGAGTGGATTTTTGATAAAGGGATTTGTGGAACCATGGAAACAGCATCGCTCATAGCATTGTCCCGCCAAACCGGCTTACGGCGTCAAATGGACGTTGTCGCCAACAACATCGCCAATATGAACACGCACGGCTTCAAAGGCGAAAAAATGATGTTCATCGAACATCTCGTAAAAAGCCAAGGCAGCAACAAGCTGAGAAAAGCAAACCTGGCCTATGTCCGTGACATCGCGACAATGACCGATATGCAGTCCGGTCAAATGGAAAAAACCGGCAACCCGCTTGATCTGGCAATTACCGGCCAAGGGTTCTTCGTTATCCAGACGGAGGATGGCGAGCGTTACACCCGCAACGGACGTTTTCAGTTGGACGACGGCGGACAAATCGTCACCCAAACCGGCGAGCCGGTGTTGTCGTCGGGCAACGCGCCATTCTTCCTCAGCCCTGAAGACACGGAAGTCACCATTTCCCGCGACGGAACCGTGGCTACCAACAACGGCGAACTGGGCAAGATCCGGCTGGTGTCCTTCGATGAACCGCAGAAGCTGAAACGCTTTGCCGACGGCCTGTTCGGCGCGGATGAAACGCCCAAGGACGTGGAAAACCCGGAGATCGCCCAAGGCACGCTGGAAGGCGCCAACATCAAGCCGATTTTCGAGATGGCGAACCTGATCGAGATCAGCCGCAAGTACGACAACATCCGCAAATTCGTCGACGAGGAAGACAAGAGAATGCGGAACATGCTGCGGGAGTACGGACAGTCGGCTTAACCCACCGGGAAGAGATCGCAACAATACGCCTGCGAAAGGCAAAGTTAAGACAAAGGTCAACAAGGCCAAATATACAGAAAGGACGGGAACCATGAGATCACTGGATATTGCGGCGACGGGAATGCTCGCCCAGCAAAGAAACGTCGAGGTTGTTTCGAACAACCTGGCCAACATGAACACAACCGCCTACATGCGCAGGCGCACGGAATTCCACGACTTGATTTATCAAGATCTCCGGCGCGTCGGCACCACGTCATCGGATGCCGGCACCATCGTGCCATCCGGCGTGCAACTGGGCTTGGGCGTCAAGCTGGCCGCGGTCTACCGCATTCATGAACAAGGCAACCTGGAAGCCACGGACAACACCTTCGACATGGCGGTCCAGGGCAAGGGATTCTTTCAGATCCAGCTGCCGGCCGGCGGCACCGCCTATACCCGCGACGGCACCTTCCAGCTGGACGCCAACGGCCAGGTCGTCACCCATGACGGCTATCCGCTGGAACCGGCCATTACGGTTCCCAGCAATGCCATCGACGTGACCATCAACCAGTCCGGCCAGGTGCTTGCGAAAATCGAAGGCCAGGTCGCATTCTCCAACGTCGGCCAGATCCAGGTCGCCAACTTCCCCAACGAAGCGGGCTTGGCGGCGGAAGGCAACAACCTGCTGACCGAAACGCCGGCCTCCGGTTCTCCAGTCACCGGCGCGCCGGGCAGCACGGGCTTCGGGTCAATCCTGCAAGGCTTCCTGGAAACCTCGAACGTCAACGCGGTCGAGGAAATTTCCAACCTGATTTCCGCCCAGCGGGCTTACGAGATGAATTCGAAGGTCATTCAAACGTCTGACGAAATGATGGGCACCTTAACGGCCCTGCGTTAGGAGAAGACGGATGAGAACGTTCATACTCGCACTAACAGCCGTGGCTTTGTTGCTGCCGTCCATGCCGGCGATGGGAGCGGAAAAAGTCTCCGCCCGGACCGCCGACAAAGGCATCGAGGTAAAGCCCGGAACCTTCAAAGTTCTGTTGCGGGAATCGGCCACGGTCAAAAACAAGATGATCTACCTGGACGACGTCTTCGCCAATGCCGGAGAAGACAAGGCAGGCATCGTCATCGCGTATGCTCCGGACCCCGGCAAACGGGCGGTTTTCGACGCCCGCTGGCTGTACCGGGTGGCCCGGACCTACGGCCTCGACTGGCGTCCCATGGGCGTCCAGGACCAGATCGTGGTCGAACGCAAAAGCCAGGTCATCACCCGTGATGAAATCGAAGACGCCATCCTCGCCGCCCTGGCCAAACAGGGCGCTGAGGCATCCATGACCCTGCAACTGAGCAACCGGATGATGCGCTTGTACGTTCCGGCTGGCGTACTCGCCACGGTCGGAGTAGACGACGCTGCTTATGAACCCCGGACGGGACGGTTCACTGCCATTATCACGGCGCCCGCGAACGACCCGCGCGCGCAGCGCCACCGGGTCACCGGGCGCGCCCACAAAATGACCGAGGTTCCGGTTCTCAACCGCCGGGTGTTGGCTAAGGAAGTGATTACCAAGCGCGACATCAAATGGCTCCGTGTCAGAAGCGACCGGCTCAGACGCGACGCCATTGTCGATGCCGAAAACCTGATCGGTATGGCCGCCAAACGGGGCCTGCGTCAGGGACGCGCCCTGCATGCCAGTTCCGTTCAGCGTCCGATCCTGGTCGCCAAGGGATCGCTCGTGACGATTAACCTGAGGGTGCCGAAAATGACCCTGACGTCCCAAGGCAAGGCCCTGGAAAACGGTAGCGACGGCGATATCGTGCGCATCGCCAACACCCGAAGCAACAAAGTCATCGAAGCTGAAGTCACCGGCATGGGCAAGGTTTCGGTCCTGCCCACCGGTTTCACGGTGATGAATTAACGGTCTTCCCCGGGCGCCCCCCGGGGATGATCACAAAAATAGACCGTGACTATGGAGATGAAGAAAATGACAAAAACAACCGTCCAGACCCTGCTGCGAGGCGCCGTCATTGGCCTTCTCGCGACATCGGTCAGCGCCTGTAATCTGGCGAGCCGTTTGTCGGAAATCGGTGATGGTCCGGAACTGACAAAAATTTCCAACCCGATTGCCCGACCGGCGTATCGCCCCGTCAGCTTGCCGATGCCGGCACCCGAAGTGGCCGAAGACAATCCCAATTCATTGTGGCGCGCCGGCGCCAGGGCCTTTTTCAAAGATCACCGGGCCAAGAACATCGGCGACATCGTCACCGTCAAGCTGGACTTGAACGACAGCGCCGTATTCGAAAATTTGACAGAGCGCGACCGCAAGGACAGCGAAGACACCGACGTCACCGCCCTGTTGGGACTTGAGGCCGAATTCGCCAAGGTACTGCCGCAAGCGGTCAATCCGCTCTCGGCCATGAGCTTCGGCAACGTCCACACCACATCGGGCGATGGCACCATCGACCGCAGCGAAGTGGTCAGTCTGACGTTTGCCGCCGTGGTGACGCAAATCCTGCCCAACGGATCGCTCGTCATCGTCGGACGCCAGGAAATCAAAGTGAACAGCGAAATGCGCGAATTGATGGTCACCGGCGTGATCCGGCCTTCGGACATCGACTCCGACAACACCATCGCCGACGACAGCATCGCCGAAATGCGCGTCGCCTACGGCGGCTCGGGGACCCTGAGCCAGCTTCAGCAGCCTCGCTGGGGGACGCAAATCTGGGATATCATTTTCCCGTTCTAGATTCAGCTTAGGTTGGAATCTAGCAACTTAAAGGCCGGTGCTGTTGCACCGGCCTCTTTTTTTGTCCCCTAAAAAACGGATAAAGGGAATTATTCGTCGCGGTGGGTTTTTTCCATCCGCTCGTGGCGTTCCTGCGCTTCGATGGTAAGGGTTGCGATGGGGCGGGCCTCCAGCCTGGACAGGCTGATCGGTTCGTCGGTTTCCATGCAATACCCGTAGGTCCCGTTATCGATGCGCTCCAGGGCTTCATCGATCTTGGTAATAAGCTTGCGCGCCCGGTCCCGGGTCCGCAGTTCCAGAGACCGGTCCGTTTCGACAGACGCACGGTCGGCCAGGTCCGATTCAGAATTTCCACCTTCCTGAAGATGCTGAATGGTGCTGCTGGATTCGTTCAGCAGCTCGCTCTTCCAGTGCAGAAGTTTCTGACGAAAATACTCCCGCATTTTTTCGTTCATGAACGGCTCTTTGGCCAAGGGCCGATAATCCGGCGGTAACGTCACGTTCATCGTGCTCAGGCTCCCAGCTCTTAATTTCTGTCAGCGTGTTAATTTGTTGGCCGGAATATAAAAAAGCAGGGCTCTCACTGCAAGAGGCAAATTTATTTAAGGGCAGGTCTTCTAGCCCTTTGAAAATATTGATCTTAAATGAAGCCAGGAATATACGGACTTATCTGCCGCGAGTCAGCTTTGCAACCTCGACCTCAGCGCGGAGTTCGATTTCATCAATAATCTCATTGAGGCGGGGATCATCGCAGGTTTGGCGCTTCTGGCGCAGCTTCTGGGCAAGGTCCGCCAAGCGCTCCTTGGAGACAACACCACTCAGGATCGCCAGCCTGATTTCATCCAAACGCTCGAGCAGTTCGTCCCCGTAACGAACCAAAATCCCTTTGGAGCGGCCATCGGTAGCGTCCGGAACCTCTTGAACGGCGAGAATGGAATCCATGGCGCCGACGGGAGACGCACCGTCCGCAGCCTGTGCATTACCGGTCTCTCCGACGGAAACCGCACCGCGCACCTGATCGGCGAATTCCCCGGCGCTGGCGGACGATTTTTTCTTTTTTGCCGATCCGGACTGCTTGCTGGGACCGACTCTGGAAATTTTCATCAGACACCCATGGTACACGGAAAGAAAATATGCTTCCGGGAGGGAGCGCGGAATATCTCCCGTCTTCCCGCCCCTTACGAAGGCCCCGGTGCAGGGCTGGATTCTACCCATCCGCCCTGCGAAAGCCAGAACAATCCAATATACCCCTTTTCTGGCAGGACAGTGCAGCAGGACACCTTGAGGGCGGAAAGCCGGAAAATACGTAGCGCCGGGGGCCTACCCGGCAAATTTTTCATGGCGATCTACTGAAAATACCGGAATTCCGGGAAACGCCCCACGCCCGTAAAGTTTTTATTCAATAGTTTCAATTGGTTAAGCTTTATCCGACTTGGCATCTTTCTTGCTACTTAATGCCATGAAATGTTTTGGGCGCCCGTGCGCCCGCATCACGCCGGAGCAAAACCAATGGGTTTATCGATTTTCCAATCAAGCGTCCTGGGCATGAGAACCCAGGCGCATGCGTTAAACACCATCGGCAGCAACATCGCCAATGTCAGCACGCCCGGCTACAAAAGAACCGACACCCGTTTTGCCACGGTGCTGAGCAACAACATGACGACCGGCGCCGGCTCTGACGGAACGCTATCCTTCGCCAACCAGGAACGCGCAATGGGCGGGGTCCTGCCCAAAGATTACCAGACCCTGGACAAGCAGGGCATTATCACCGGAACCGAGCGCGGCCTGGATCTTTCCATCGCCGGCGCCGGTTTTTTCCAGGTCAGCCCGACGTTGGCGACCAGCAACGAAATCTATTTCACCCGTGACGGCGGTTTCCAGGTCAACACGGCCGGAGCGAAAGTGTCCGTCCTCGCCGATGACGGAAACACCATTCAGGTCGATCAGGGGTACCTGGCCGACAAGAACGGGTATTACCTTTTAGGGGTTGCCCCACAAACGGATGGCACCTTTTCGCCGACCGGCGCCTTGGCGCCAATGCGCGTGGACCAGTACGCCTTTCTCAACAATTTCAGTGCGACCACCACGGCCAATATCAACCTGAACCTTCCCTCCGGCAAACAGTTCAAGGAAGCCAGCGAAAGCTCGGCATACAGCATCGTTGATTCCAACGGCAAACTTCGCAGCCTGACGACCTCGTTCACCCGGACACAGAACGCCAATGAATGGCAATTACAGTTTTCCGGCGACAGCCTGACGGCTGTAACACAGTCCCCGGGTGCGGCCTTTTCCCTGACCACGGGGACCGGTTCGGGAAAATTGCTGAAACTGGACCCCACGACCCGGTCCATCAAAATCGTCAACGAGCAATTTCCCGCCGCAGCCTCGCCGGGTGCTTTCATGGGCCTTTCCGTCGGAGACCCGATCACGCTCGCCGGCACCACGGCGGCCGACGGCACCTACACCATCGGCGCCATTTCGGACGATTTCTCCACCATTACCGTCAACGCGGGCACGCCGCTGCCGGGCGGCCCGGAAACGGTCGCCGCGGCCAGCAGCGCCGCTTCGACCCGGGTCGTCGGCTCGCCGCTGATTTTCAACTCCGATGGTTCCCTGAAGTCGCCGACCAGCGTCACCGCCAGCATCACCTGGAGCGATGGCGCGACCAATTCCACCGCCTTCGATTTCACAAACATGACGCAGCTAAACGGAGACTTTACCAACGTCGATTTTTCACAAAACGGCTTGGCGTCCGCGAATATCTCCAGCATTGAATTTGACGGAAAAGGCCATGTGGTCGGCAGGTTCTCCGACGGCACATCGCGCCAAATCTACAAGATTCCCCTGGCTCTGTTCACCAACGTCAACGGACTGGAAGCCAAAAGCGGAAATGTTTATGTGGAATCCCCGGACTCCGGCACACGCCGTTCGGTATTCGCCGATGTCAGCGGGATCGCGGATTTATCGCCTTTCACGCTGGAGCTTTCCAACGTCGACCTGACGACCCAGTTCTCCCAAATGATCCAGGTCCAGCAGGCCTATAACTCATCGGCCACGGTGTTCAAGACCCTCGACGAACTGACCATTACCGCCAGGGATCTGAAACGTTAGCCCTCTGGCCCCGGATTTACCCCCGGATAGGTTATTTTGGCGCCGGCGGATCATCGCCGGCGTTATTATTTTTGCCTTTTGGCTATTCCGCGGAAACCGGGCCTTTTCAAGGAAGACTGAACCGAAACCGGCAATTTTTACCCACCCTGCCCGCCGTCTATGCCAAAGGGTGAAATCCGCCGCTCCTGTTATTTAATTTTTTTGTTTATTTTCAAATGGTTATCTATGCCGCACCCTTGGCACGGAATTCGCAGTAAAAAAGCCAATAGGTAAGCCCAAAAACCGGGCCTGTCCCGAACCCAATCGACTGGAACGGAACGAAAAAATGGAATTGACGGGAATCACAATCATCCGCACCGGCTGCCGGAGCCCCAGGCTGGAGGCGTTTCGCAAGGCCGCCATCGCCGGCCTGACGGCGATGCTTTTTATGCTTTTCACGGCGACCGCTTCCAACGCAGCCTCAAGAATCAAGGATCTGGTTTATTTCGAGGGTGTGCGCGACAACATGCTGGTCGGCTACGGTTTGGTGGTCGGCCTCAACGGCACGGGCGACACCCTGAAAACCGGACACTTCACCAAGCAGAGCCTGCAGGCGATGCTGAACCGGCTCGGCGTCAAGCCGACGGATTCCGGGCTGGATTCCAAGAACGTCGCCGCCGTCATGGTCACCGCCTCCCTGCCGCCCTTCGCCCGCCAGGGCAGCCGCATCGACGTCACCGTCAGCGCGCTTGGCGATTCCGACAGTTTGCTGGGCGGCACCTTGCTGGTCACCCCGCTTCTCGGCGCCGATGGCGAAGTCTATGCCGTATCCCAGGGCCAATTGGCCGTCGGCGGCTTCCAGGCCGGCGGCGATGCGGAAACCGTGACCAAGGGCGTTCCGACCAGCGGCCGTATCGCCAACGGCGGCATTATCGAACGCGAACTGGGCTTTGAGTTCGGCAAGCGCGAAACCATCAACCTGACGCTGCGCAACCCGGATTTCACCACGGCGCGGCGGCTATCCCAGGCGATCAACGCCTTTCTCGGCACACCGGCGGCGGCGGCCAGCGACCCGACCACGATCCGCCTGAACGTTCCCCGCAGTTACAAGGAAAACGTCGTCAATCTGCTGACCGACATCGAACAGCTGCGCGTCGAACCCGATCAGCTGGCCCGGGTCGTCATCGACGAACAGTCGGGCACCATCGTCATGGGCGAAAACGTCCGCATCAGCACGGTCGCCATTGCCCAGGGCAGCCTGACCATCCGCATTACCGAAGCCCAGCAGGTCTCCCAGCCGGGCCCGTTCGCCGAAGTCGGCACCACGACAACCGTCGACCGAACCGATGTCCAGGTTGACGAAGGCGAAAACAAGAAACTAACGGTGTTCGAATCCGGCGTCACGCTGCAGGAAATGGTCAACGGCCTGAACTCTCTCGGGATCGGACCCAGGGACATGATCACCATCCTGCAGGCGGTCAAGACAGCCGGCGCCCTGCAGGCCGAAATCGAGGTGATGTAATGAGCGAATTGACCTCCAACAACCAGTTCGCCCTGCAAGCCGGCAACGCCCTGAGCCAGGGCCGGTCCCTGCCCAGTATCAGCAAGGCAACAAACATGCACCAGGCCCGCAAGACGGCCGAAGACTTCGAGGCTGTGTTCTTGGGCCAGATGCTGAAACCGATGTTCGAAAACATCGAAGCGGCGGAGCCTTTCGGCGGCGGCGAGACTGAAAAAATGTGGAAAAGCATGCAAGTGGATGAATACGGCAAAGCCATCGCCAAGGCCGGCGGGATCGGTTTGGCCGACGCCGTGTTCCGGGAAATCATAAAAACACAGGAGCTGCAATAATCATGGACCCGACAAACCGCGTAAACGATCTGATCGTCATCACCAAGCGCCTGACCGGCCTGCTGGAGCGCGAAAACGACGCCCTCAGCAACAGGAAATACTCCGAAATCAACGAGATTTTGGATGAAAAGGTCACCCTTGGGCGCGTCTATGAGAGCCGTATCATGGGCCTCGCGGACGACCCCACGGCGCTGAATGAAGTCGACGGGGAACTGCGCGACCAGCTTCGGACCCTGGGCGAAAAGGTCAATGCACTGATCGCGGACAATTCCCAGTTGCTGAAAATCGGCATCGAGGCCAATCGCCGCGTCGTCAATATGATCGCCGAAGCCGTCAAGGCGAGTGTGCCCAGCGCCGGTACCTATTCCGCCACTGGCTCGGGTGCTCTGGACCAACAGGCGGCTGCTAAGAGTGTTGCCATTTCCATTGACCACACGCTGTAACGACTAACCCGGAGTATTTTTTATGGCGAGTCTCACCCAAGCGCTTCGCACCGCGCAAAGCGGCCTGCTGGTCAACCAGCAGACTCTGAACGTTGTCGCCAACAATATCGCCAACGTCAACACAGAGGGGTATTCACGCAAGATCGTCAGCGTCGAATCGCAGGTTATTGTCGGAGTCGGCGCGGGCGTTTCCGTTTCCGATATTACCCGCCAGGTCGATGAAGGATTGATGAAAAGCGTCCGCATCGAACTTGGCGAGCTGCATGCGCTGATCGTTCAGGATAATTATTTTGCCCGCACCCAGGACATGTTCGGAACGCCCAATGACAACACCTCGGTTGCCCATCTTTTGGATGAATTCGTCTCGTCGCTGGAAACGCTGACGCTGTCCCCGGATAAGTCGGTCCAGCAGTCGGAAGTCATCCGCCGGGCCAACGACGCGGTCCTGAAATTACAGGACATGAGCGAGACGATCCAGGAACTGCGCCTTCAGGCCGACGTCGAGATCGGTGAAAAAGTCACTGCGATGAACAAGATCGTCGCCCGCATCGATCAATTGAACGATGACATCGTTTCCAATTCCTCGGTCGGGCGCGACGTCTCCGATCTCAGGGACCAGCGTGACGCGCAGTTGGACGAATTGGCCACGTATATTGATATCCGTTACTTCTCCCGCGCGGACGGCGATGTCGTCGTGTTTTCGTCAGGCGGACGGACGCTGGTCGACACCATTCCGCCCGTGATCACCCACTCGGTTTCAGCAACCGTCTCGTCTACATCGACCCATTCGGAAGGCGATATTGCCGGTATTTATGTCGGCACGGTCGAAGCCCGCAACGACATCACCAACGAACTGCGCGGGGGCGACCTGAAGGGACTGGTCGAACTGCGCGACAAGGTTCTGCCCAACCTGCAGAACCAGTTGGACGAGATGGCGGCGGAAATGCGCGACGTCTTCAACCAGATTCATAACCGCGGCGTTGCCGTTCCCGGCGCGCAAACCTACACCGGATCCAGGACCTTCGTGCGCCCGACGGAACAGACCTTTACCTATTCGGGCACGTCGGACACCACGGTCACCCTGTTTGACGCCAACGGCGACCAGACCGCCGTATCGACCATGCGTAGCGCCGACATTCTGAACGCCAACAACTCCACCATCGACAACGCGGCGACCAAGTTGCAAGCGTGGCTTCGCGCCAACGGCGCCGCTTCGGCCACGGTCATTGTCAATGCGTCCGGAAATTTCGATATCAACCTCAATTCGACGTCGGTTAACCTTGCCTTCCGCGATGAGACGGCGACCGCCAACGGCAGCACGCTGCAGGACGCCACCCTCAATTTCGACGCCAACGGCGATGGCAACAGCGATGAGAGCGTTTCCGGGCTTTCCAATTTCCTTGGATTAAACGATTTCTTCGTCACCGGCCTGGCAGACAACATTCACGAATCGAACGTCCTCACCAGCTCCTTTACCGCCAGCGCCTCGCAACTGACGTTCCGCGACGCAACCGGCACGCTGACCGGCAGTCCGTTAGCGGTGACCGCGGGCACAAGCCTGACCGACCTGGCGACCCTGATTACTAACAACGTCACCGATGTCACGGCCAGCGTCGTTCCCGATGGTTCCGGCGTGCGGCTCAGGATCGCCCACGACCAGGGGTCTTCCATGACCGTCACCCAGGCCGCCGGCAACACCTTTCTGACCGACATCTCCATGCACAAGGCCGATGCCCGCGTGGCATCGACCATTCAGATTCGCAGCGACATTTTCGACCAGCCGAGCAAGATCACCACGGGCTCCGTCCTTTGGGACGCCAACAAAGGGGCGAGCGGCGAATACTTCATGAGCCTCGGCGACAATTCGATCATTGAGTCGCTGGCCTCCGCCTTCACGTCTTCCAACGGCTTCGATACCGCCGGTGGCTTGGCCAGTGTCCAGCACACCTTTACGGAATACGCCTCCAGCATCGTTTCGGAGAATGCCCGCCAGGCCGACACCATTGAATCCAACGGCAAAAGCCAACGCTCATTGACCGAATCCCTGCAATTCAAATCGGACACGAGCCGGGGCGTAAATCTGGACGAAGAAATGTCCAACCTCATCATATTTGAACAGGCCTTCAACGCATCGGCCCGAATCATCGCAACTGTTCAGCGAATGCTCGATGCCCTTGAGCAAGTAGTCTAATAGGAACGCTGACATGACACGTATTTCCAGCCTAGCCGCCAATACGTCCCTGCTGCAGCAGATTTTCAGGACACGAAGCAGACTGTTCAACCTGGAAACCCAGTTGGCGTCCGAAAAGATATCCCAGACCTACGGCGGCATCGCCGCGCAGTCCGAACGCCTGATCAACCAGGAAAACACTCAGGCCCAGCTCGAGCAATATATTCAGAACAACGAGCTGATGGACCTGCGCCTAAAAGTCACCAACAAGGTGGTCGGCAACATTCATAAAGTGGTCAGTGAATTCAAGACCGCGTTGCTGGATTACCAGACCAGCGACGTAAAGGATAAAACAGAGGTCAAGGACATTCAGGACAAGGCCTTCAGTTCCCTGGCGTCCATCGAAACCGATCTCAACACATCCGTGGACGGCCGCTTTCTTTTTGCCGGCGCCCGGATTGGAACCCAGCCCGTGAATTTCGGCCTGACCAATCTTGCGGATTACCAGAACATCTTCGACGGCTCACGCATTCAGGCGCCGACGACCCGGGACGCACATCTGGAAGACTTTACCTTCAATAAGGATTCCGGCACCTCGGCGGCCAACTGGTTGCAGTTCGAGCGCAACGTCGGCGCCGTGGCCCAGGTCGACACCATCACCGTCGGCGGCACGGTGGAAGTCGGCGACAAGTTTAGCGTCACACTCAACGGAGTCGTCTTCCCCTTCGTCGCCGCAACGACATCGGCCAACGACGTCGCCGTCGGCCTGGCCAACGCCATCAACGCAGGCACCGAACCGGTGACGGCCAGCGCTCCTGCGGGCGGCGTCTTCACCCTGACGGCGGACACCGCCGGCACGGCCTTCACCAACACCGTGGCCACGACGGAAACCGACGACACCGCCGCCGATGCCCAGACCATCGCCACGGCCTCAACTACGCCCAACACATCCGGCGGCAGCATTGTCACCGGGACATCGTCGGAATTCACCAACGTCACGGTCGGCTCCACCATCACCATTACCGGCACCGGCGGCGTCAACGACGGCACCTATGAAGTTACCGGGAAGACCGGCACCACCCTGAACATCCGGACCGAACAATTGACCGATGAGGCAGCCAACCCGGTGACCATTTCCTACCAGGATCCGGCGGACAGCACCAAAACCATCACCGTGAACAGCACGATGGCCTTCACCCGATCAAACAACACCATGGTCCGGTCGGCGGGCGACGTCATCACCGCCATCCCGGTCGGCGCCAAGATCACCATCACCAATTCGGCGACCAACAACGAAACGTTTACGGTTAAAAGCAACGACGGCACCAATCTGGTGGTCGAGAGCAAACGCTTTACCGATCAGGGCACGGCGGGCGCCCCGTACTTTACCTATACCGGCGCAGGCGCGGTGAACAACCTCAACTTTGTCGATGGCGGGGCCTCCGCCGACACCATCATCGGACCGGCCAGCACTTTTCAGGACGCCGCCGGTAATGCGCTTCCCGTCGGCTCCAAGTTTACCGTCACCGGCGGCGCCAACAACGGCGCTACCTTCACCATCGCATCGGTATCGTCGGACGCCAGCACCGTAACTCTGGTCTCCACGGACGCGGTCACAGCGGCCAACAGCGAAACGAGCGTGTTGAGGATCGAAAAAGCCGCCGGCACCATTTCGTCGACGTCGTTTTTCAATGGCGATGAGGTTTCCATGACCCACCGGGTCGATGAAACCCGGAAATTCGAATACGACCTGAATGCTATCGACCCCGGGTTTGAAAAGGCCATCCGGGCCATGAAAATCATCGCCCAAGGGATCTTCCAGACCGAAGGCGGTCTCGATCAGAACACCGGCCGGATCGATAATGCCATTTATTTGCTGAACAGCGCCCTTGTGCGGTCTCCCGGGGGAACGCCGCCCTTCGGCACCGAACTGACCAGCAATATCGAACAGATCGAACTGGACGTTGGCTTCGACCGCTCCCTGATTCATACCACCAACGAACTGCACTTCGATATCATCAACTTCATGCAAACCAGCATCAAGAATACGGAAGGCATCAACCGGACGGAAGTGACCACCCTTCTGCTGGACCAGCAACTGGCGCTGGAAGCATCGTTCCAGGCCTTCGCCCGCATTCGCCAGTTGAACCTGGGCAACTATCTGCCGATTGGCTAACCCCTTCAGCCCCCCTTTTGTATGGCTGGGAATAACAAAAAAATCATTATACTTTGGCGGATGTTCAACTCTGTCTGGAAATTTCTATGAACCGCAGCGAACGCCGCCGGCAGGAGAAAAAGCGCCGCAAGGCAACCGTTCCGGACCCGCAACCGTTGCCGGCCCAAGATGCCCTGGACAGCGCCCTCAAACATCTCGCCACGGGGAATTTGCCCGAGGCCGAAAAGCTTTGCCAACACGTCCTGCAAGCCGACCCGGATCACCCCATCGCCCTGAATATGCTCGGCGTGATCGCCCATCATGTTGGAAAAAACGATATTGCCGCCGAATTGCTTTCGAAAGCCATCCTCAACAAACCCGATTACGCGGAGGCCCATAACAACCTTGGCGCCATTCTGGAAAAATTGGGCGATGCAGACAAAGCCGCCGCCAGTTATCGCCGGGCCATTGCCCTCATGCCCGATTTCGCAAAGGCCCACTTCAGTCTCGGCAATGCCCTGGGCGGCCTGGGACAAACGGAAGAGGCCCTGGCGAGCTATCAACAGGCTTTCGCCATCAAGGCCGATTACGCCGAAGCCTACTGCAACCATGGCCAGGCGCTTGCTGAACTGGGACGGCTGGAGGAGGCCGCAGCCAGCCTGAACAAGGCCATCGCCATCAACCCTAACATCGCCGAGGCGCATAACAACCTTGGCAATGTTATGAAAAAACTGGAAAAGAGCGAAGAGGCTGTCGGGTGTTACCGCAGGGCCATCGACATCCGACCCGACTACGCCGAAGTCTATTTAAACCTTGGCAATACGTTCAATGACCTTGGCGAGACGGATGAGGCCATTTCGAATTTTCAAAAAGCCATCGCCATCAATCCGGAGTATGTGGACGCCTATACGAACCTCGGCAATACCTACAAAAACCTGGAAAGGCTGGAGGATGCCGGCGATTGCTACAACAAAACCCTTAGCATCCGGCCGGACTATGCCGAGGGCCACAACAACCTTGGCATCACTTACGGCGAGCTTGGCCAAGCCCGAGACGCCGTGGAAAGCTACCTGAAAGCCCTTGCCATCAAACCCGAATACGCCGAAGCCCACGGCAACCTCGGCAATGCGCTGAGACAACTGGGCAAGCTGGATGAGGCCGAGGAAAGCCTCCGCAGGGCTATGGACCTGAACCCGGACCTTCCTGAGGTCCATAATAATCTTGGCAGCGTCCTGAAAGACCAAAAGAAACTGGATCAGGCCATGGCGTGTTTTGCCAAGGCTCTCGACATCAAACCCGATTACGTTGAAGCCCACAGCAACATGGGCAACACATACAGGGAAATGGGCAGGCAGGATGAGGCCGTGGAGAGCTACCAGAAGGCTCTTGCCATCAACCCGGACTATACCGAAGGACTTAACAACCTTGGCAGCCTTTATAATGAACTCGGCCAGCCGGTAAAAGCCGCAGAAATCTATGCCAAGGCTCTCGACATCAAGCCCGACTTCGCCTTTGCCCACAGCAATCTGCTTATGACGGAACAATACCGGCTTGGACATACGTCCCAATCACTGTTCCAACTGCATTCGCAATGGGACGAACGCCATGCACACCAATTCCGAGCGGACAGGCCGGTCCATGGTAACAACCGCGAGCCGGAACGGAAATTGCGGGTTGGCTTTGTCTCGCCGGACCTGGGGCGCCATCCGGTCGGATATTTCATCCTTGCCATGCTTGAGAGCCTGGGGAACCACGATATCGAAACCGTATGCTTCTCTGACCGCATCGGTGATGAGATGACACAGCAGATAAAGGCCGCCGCCGGCGCGTGGCGGGATATTTACGGGGAGTCCGACGAAGATCTGGCAAAAATGATCGTGTCCGACGGGATAGACATTCTCATCGATCTGTCCGGCCATTCGGCCAGCAACCGTTTGCTCGTCTTTGCCCGCAAACCGGCGCCCGTGCAGGTTGCCTGGGCGGGATATGTAGGAACGACGGGGCTGTCCGCCATCGATTACCTGATATCGGATATTTACTCGACGCCCGAAGAGGATGAGCCGTTTTACAGCGAAAAGGTCATCCGCATGCCCGACGGCTGGCTCTGTTATGCGCCACCGGCTTATGCGCCGGAGGTCGGACCCCTCCCCTTTGAGCGAAACGCAGGCGTGACATTCGCCTCTTTCAGCAACCCGGCAAAAATAAATGAGGCGGTGGTATCCGTCTGGGCTGACGTTCTCAAGGGCGTTGAACGATCCCGGCTGGTGCTTAAGTTCCGGGGCATCGATTCCGGCGCCAACGCGAAACGCCTGACCTCCATGTTCCAGGCAGAGGGCGTAGACCCCTCAAGATTGATCCTTGAAGGCAAGTCATCGCACCCGGAATTGCTGGCGCGCTATAATGACGTGGATATCGCGCTTGATCCTTTCCCCTACTCCGGCGGGCTAACGACGTATGAAGCGCTGTGGATGGGAGTCCCCGTGATTACCGTTGCCGGAGAAACCTTTGCCAGCCGTCACAGCCTGAGCCACTTATCGACAGTCGGTCTGCCCGAGCTTGTCGCCCGCGATCATGAGGACTACGTGAACCTGGCCGTGGCGCTTGCCGTTGACATCGAAAGGCTGGCCGATTTGCGGGCCGGACTGCGCGAGAAGATGGCCCGATCGCCCATCTGCGATGGAGAAAAATTTTCCCAAGGCTTCGCCGGATTGTTGCGGGGCATTTGGCGTGATTGGTGTATGGCACAGGATCGCAAAAGCAGCAGGGTTTGAAGACAAGGTAACCATTCAAAGATCCCGTGGAAGAGACCATTCCTGAAACCATCGCCCTGCTGGGCCTGGATACGGACTGGTATTCGTCCACCTATCACGAGTTCGTCCACATGCATCCGCTGCTCCAGGCCGGCTGTGGATCAATACATCCAGGAGCATAAACCCCGGCTTTACCTTAGCCGTATCGGTGAATCCCTGAAGCTTACCATTTAACCAAACTGACCGTGCCGGCCTAAGGCTGGGGGGAGTAAAGTCCCGCCAGATCCTTGGCAACACGCCCGACCACATTTTCCCAGCCGTCCTGCGGGATTTTCCGGAACAGCCTGACATCCGGAAACCATGGACTGTCTTCTCTTTCCAAAAGCCAGCAGGGCAAGGGCGTCGGGTGCACCATGACCCATGTCGGAAGGCCCAGGGCGCCTGCGATATGCGCCGTCGTGTTGGACACCGTCACCACCAGGTCCATAGCCGCCACCTGATCGACGAAGGCATCGATATCCTTCATCTGGTCAATGCTGTCGTCGTGTAAAATCTCCACACCGGTCCGGTCAGCAAAGGCGTCGCGCTGGTCCTGGGTGTCGCCGTATTGCAGGTCAACCAGTTTGATGCCGGCAATGCCCGCCAGAGGCGCCAGTTCCAATAGGTTTAAGGACTTACTCTCCCCGATCCTTTTGTTCTTGCTGTTCCAGGTAATGCCGACAAGCCGCTCGCCCCCATCGCCTTGATAGCGTTTTCGCAAGGCCTCGCGCCCGGATTCATCGGCCATCAGATAGGCAGCGGGTTTTGCTTCATTCCCCACACCGGGCCCCACACCGGGCCCCACACCGGGCCCCACACCGGGCTTGAGCCAGCGGTCCAGGCTTCCGGCCGGGCATTGATATTCGATCGCCTCATCAAGCAAACGAGGATCGGGCGGCGTACTGCGGCCAATGGCCGTAACGCCGGGAAACGAGCGGGCGAACACATGCGTCAGCCGGGGATCGCACTCCAGGATCACGCGCGCGCCGGCTTCGAGCAAGGCGGGCACCCTGCCGGCGTACAGAACTTCATCGCCGACGCCCTGTTCGCACCACACCAAAACCGTCTTGCCGGCCACAGCTTCGCCCTGCCACGGGGCTTGCGGGAAATCGCGCCGAACGACCCCGTGTGTGGCCCGCCAGCGCCATTCGTATTCTTCCCATCCCTCCGCCATCTTGCCGACCAAAAGCAAGCAGAGAGCGAGCTGAAAATGGGCATCCGCGTTGTCTGGTTGGGCTTCTACGGCGCGCCGGTAACTGGCCTCCGCCTCATCAAACCGGCCAAGTTCCTTGAGCGCCCCCCCAAGGTTGGTATGGGCCTCGGAAAAATCCGGATTGCAGGCAAGGGCCATGGCGTAACTGGCAAGAGCCTTGTCGAATTGGCCGAGACCCTGGAACGCCAGCCCCAGGTTGCAGTGCGCCTCGGCATAATCCGGCTTGAGCGCCAACGCCTTGGCGTACGTGGCAACCGCCGTGTCCAATTGCCCCAGTTCCTGAAGCGCATTGCCAAGACCTGAGTAGGCTTCGATGAATTCCGGTTGAAGCGTGAGTGCGTTCCGGAAACTTTCCGCAGCCTCCTCCGGGCGTTCCAGACTCATCAGCGCATTGCCGAGGTTGCCAAAGGCTTCGGCATAATCCGGTTTCGCGGCCAAGGCGTTTTGGTAGCTGACAACGGCATCCTCCGGCCGGCCCAGGTCCTGGAACACATTGCCAAGGTTGCTGTGCGCTTCGGCCAAATCCGGACTTATGGCAAGGGCCTGGCGATAGCAGGCCACGGCGTCTTCCCACCGGCCGAGGCTTTTGAGCGCGTTTCCAAGGTTCACATGATAGGCCGCAACCCCGGAATTGGCTGCAATGGCCCGGTTGAAACGCTCAATGGCCTGTTCGTTCCGGCCGGCCTGGCGTTCGATGAGTCCCAGCAAATGGTGTGCGTCGGGGTGTTCCGGAACGGATTCAAGAATTTTCCGATAAAGCGTTTCCGCCTCGTCGAATAAACCCTGCTTTTGCAGCTGTACCCCTTTGTGCAGAGCCTCCGCAACAAACTGCTGCGATTCCCCGTCCCCCGAACTTCCGCTCGAAGGTCCACCCGCACTCCCTCCTGCTCCCTGCCCCTCGGCAGGAGGGGCAAAATAAATGGGCGCTCTGGCGCGAATAGGCTTTCTCCTGGAAAAATCCGAACGAATATATGGGAACTACCATAAACCCGGTAATTCCTTCGTGTCGAAACCTAAATTTCGGATTGTTCAGCCGACCGTTCAGCGAGGCGCGTTAAGAAAAAGACAAAGGAAACCGCCCCGAAAGATTCGGCTTCCTTTCAAGAAACGCCGACCTCAGAGCAAGGTGAACTCCAGTCTCACGTAGGGCTGTGTAAAGCTTTATCAACAGCCCTAATTTTCGCTATCCGGAGCGAAAGAGTCAGAGAGTCTGTATCTTAACTGTCTTTTGTACCGTCCGTTACTGCATCTGCGGATGGTGAAGCCTCAACCTTCGGTTTGCTTTCCGGCTGCGCTTGACCTTCGCCGTGAACAGGTTGCTTGGGTTCAACATCTGCTTTTTCAGATTGATTCGAACGCGTATACGCCGCCACCGCCTTTTTCGACGGATACTGAAAGGTAACCTGACCGGTTCCGGTGTCGCGAACTTCCGTCACGAAAACGCCGGTTTGTGGATCAATGTTGCCTTTCGGCGAGACGAACTGAGGCGCAACGTTCCTAATGCCAGTTGTTGAATCACCTGACGATGAAGTTTTAGAAGGTCTTGAAGGCGGCGAATAAACGACGTTGCCTTCAACAGGTTTAATCGTTTCCATTGTACTATCCCTTTTCTCGAGTAACCTTTTTTCCTATTAGTCCGAATGTTTTTATAGTTCCGGCTGTTCGCCAACCGGTTGCTCAGGGACCGTGCGTTCCAGCCCCATGGAAATATTTCTGTTGATGTTAATAAGCGTATTCAACAGATCCGGTTCCCGGGTCCCAATCGCCTTCGCCGTCTGCTTGTCGACGAAGATGCTGAGGCTGATCAGATTGGCCTTGATCTCTTCGGACAACGGGTTCTCCGCCGTCATTTCCGATTGGATCACGGTCCAAATCAACTGATTGTAAAGCAGCGATTCCTCGAAAAATTCGTCATCGGGCATCTGCTGGGCCTTTAGCAGGCGTTCCGCCGCTTGGCGCAACACTATGGCGTCAACTTCGGCGGGGGTGGCTTCCCGGTTGGTATCGACGGTTTTCTGGGTTTGCTGATACCCGCTGATCGCCACCGAGGCCTGGGAGCCCATTGGTCTGGTTTCACTCTCCACGATATCAGCTCCCTGCTTCCAACTGGTTGGCCACGTCCGCCGGGGGGGTCTTATCCACCTGCGGGCTCATGTCCCGGGCCTCTTTTCCGTCCCGGCTATTTAAAACCGCTGCTTCGTATTCGATCAGCTTCCGGCACTGCGCCAGGGCTTGGTAATCCTCACCCTCAAGAATTTGCTGACCGATTTTGCCGATGATCTCCAGGACAACGCTGCTGGGATCAAGATCAATAAATTCACGAATAAGTTTAAAAAAGACTTCGTGGTTTTGCTTGCTGTTATCGATACCGCCATCAAGGTAGATCAGTTGCACGACGAAATAGATTTGCTTGGCCAGAGTATCGGCCTTTTCTTCCGTCATGATGTGCTTTTCGCGAAGGATCGTCGTCTGATTCGCGATCATGAGAGACGCCATCTTATTGCCGTTTTGCACGGCGGCGCCGCCAATGATGCACTTCTCGTGCGGCTTCAGATTCAATTTAAGACCCATGATGCGTACCTTCTCAAAACGGCGGGATGGAAGCGGACGGCGATCTTGCCGCCCCCCCCCCAGCCGCTTGCTTTCCTGAAACGGGCCCGGGG